>Ga0209755_10000015_pt1 | contig 270318 bp, 243 predicted proteins | sample TergutCo191P1_FD_187301 | JGI IMG/M metagenome (GOLD analysis project Ga0209755, IMG submission 187301) | Cornitermes sp. P1 segment gut microbial communities from Petit-Saut dam, French Guiana - Co191P1 (SPAdes) (version 2) | ecosystem: Host-associated > Arthropoda: Insects > Digestive...
TTCCGACACTTTTTAAAATCGGCTTTACTACAAGAAAATCTGTAGAAGAACGAGGTTTAAATGCTTCAAACTTACCTGAGGCTTTTGAAGTAATTCGAGAATATGAATGTGATGATTATGAAGAAACGGAAAAGTTATTCCATGATACATTTGAACCATTTAGATATTATTCACAATTAGACGGTCGTGGTAAACAAACTGAATTTTTTTCTGTTGCTTGCCTCGCTAATGCTGTAGCTTGGATGGATAAATTAAAAGGTTTTACAGATATAACAGAAGCAGCGGAAGCCGAAGCTGAAGCAATTGCAGAAGACGAGGAAAAATCAAGCAAAGGTATTTTTGATAAAACAAAAATAGTTCCGCGAAGATCAGTTTTTGATTTCTATAAAATGGGTATCCCAAAAGGAGTAAAATTACAATTTATTAAAGACGCATCTATCACATGCGAAGTCATAGATAATAAACAAGTTAGTTATAATAACAAAATTCATGCTTTAAGCAGATTAACTGCTCAACTATTAAAATCACCAGCTAAATATGTAGCGCCAATGCCATACTGGAACTATGAAGGAAAAAATTTATCGGATATGTATAATGAAACATACCCATTGCAAATTAAATAATAAATAAGGAGTATTATTTTGCTTAGAACATATAAAACTCAGACCCCAAGCGATGTATTAAAAAATTCATTTAAAATTCAACCTAAAGTTTACGAGTATGGGTTTTTATTAGAATAAATATTTTATTAGGAGGAAATAATGAATAATATTGAAAAAAAGGAATTGAGAGAAAAAATATTAGAAAAAATATATGAATTACTCAATGGAAACTTAAATGAACATCTTGAAAATCACAATAAAATTATAAATTCATTTTCTGGTATTGAAGAAAGTATAATTTTAGGCGAAATGCAATATTTAGAACAAATGGGTTTTTTATCATACAAATTATATAATGGTATAGCATCATTATATCCTGTTCCAATAAAAATTAAATTAACGGCAAAGGCAATTGATTTTATTGAAAATAATAATAGTTTATCTGGTTCAAATAATAACAATAGTAATAATTCATACAACATAAATATAGAAAATATTAATTCTTCACAATTTGTCGTTGGTTCTGATAATAATATTACATTTTCAACGAATGATGAAAATATATTAATAAATTACCTTGAAAATTTACTAGAATTAAATAAAGAAAATATTCAATTAAAAAATATTATTAACCAGACTAAACAGGATATTAAAACTACTAGTTTAAGTGATAAAATCTTTTACGGAGTTGGTTTAAGTTTAAAATCTCTTGCAAATATGGGTCTTGGTATTGCTACAAATTTATTAACTCCATATTTAGCGCAAAAATTAGGAATAACGTTAAATTAAATATAAATCAAAGAAACACCAGAAATATTAAAGAAACGAATTGAGGCAACTATTTTATGAAGAAAGAAAGCATTCTTTTGAAAAATAATATAACGACATACTTTATGCGTAAGGAGGTAGGAAATAAAATTGTCAACCGAAAAATTAAATGATGAATCAGTAGGGTTACTTCTTCTTGTTTATCTTTTTTCTATCAAGGATGATTTAGAAGCTTCAAAAATATTATACAATTTTGAACAGGAAATATTATACAATAACAGATATTTTCCTGATGATTCTAAAATAAGCAATGCAATAAAAACATTTGCTTGTTCTGTTTCTTTATCACTACCAGAGGGAACTAAAATAAATCGGGCTCGCTCTATATCATATTCAAAATTACCTCAAAAGACAAAGGAAATATTAGATAAGTTAAAATATTTAAGCGGTAATCTATTCCCCAATATGCATTATAAAGTGTTTTCTGAATTACTTAATGACATAAAAGAGATAATAAATAATCCAGAATTTAAAGACAACATTAACAATATTGATCCAGAATTAATAAATAAAATTAAAAAACCTGATTTTTGGGGTTTTGTTGACAAAGAATCTGATGCACCGCCATGTGATAAAGCAACTGCAGGACGTGCAAACCCTAACGGCATATCTTATCTCTACGCCGCCGAAAATGCTCATACAGCAATAGTCGAAGCCCGTCCAATTATTGGACAGGTAATGAGTGTAGCGGAAATTGAAATAACAAAACCATTGACGCTCTTTGATTTTTGTTCGGTCAATAAACTTAGTGATGATACAAAAATAGAAGAATTATCGTTGTTACGTAAAATTGCTGAATATTTTTCAACACCAAATTATGTGAAAGAACAAGGGTATTTACTAACACAGTATATTGCTGAAATGCTAAAGAAAGAATTTAATTTTAATGGTATACGTTTTCAAAGTTCTTTACATAGAGAAGGTAAAAACATAGTCCTTTTCAATGAACATAATAATTCCAATGAAGAACAAAAAGAATATATAATAAATCATTCCTCACTGCACATTATAGAAAACATTTCTGTATGTGAATATAGAGCAATACCCATTTAGAAAAATATTAATCTGGTTATATTTAATTAAGAAGAAAAACCATTCTTATAATAAACCTATCCCCAAACGAAATATTACAAATATTCATAGACGATTATCAAACCAACCCATTCGCATTATCAAAATCATTGAACGTAGCCTATCAGTCAGTAACCTAGATTCTGCAAGGAAAAGCCCGAGTTTCTCATAAAAGGACAATACATTTATCTGCTTATTAATGATAAGTATAATCTGCTTAATGTTTAATGGTTCAACTTGAAATATTCTCAAATTAGTGCCATTCTACCTATATGGAGAAAGTAGTTCAAACAGTTTCTAAACAAGACAAACAATTCTTTGCGGAAATCGCTTTAATCATAAACGAATCACGAAAAACTGCCTATAAAACTGTAAATACAGTAATGATACAAACAAACTGGCATATTGGAAAACGAATTGTTGAGCATGAGCAAAAAGGCAAAAATCGTGCTGATTATGGCGATTATCTTGTAGTAAACTTATCCCGCTATCTCACAGACATTCTCGGCAAAGGCTTTTCAGAGGCGAATATCAGGAATTTCAGACAGTTCTATCTAACTTTCCCCAAAGGTATTCAATTCGCTAGACACAATCTAGCGAATCTTGAAAATTTATCATGGTCGCATTGGTGCGCTTTAATGCGGATTGATGATAATTCAGAACTTATTTATTATCTACAGGAAACAACCGAGCAAAATTGGAAAGTAAAGACACTTGAACGTAACATAAGAAGCGGCTATTACCGCAGACTGTTGTCTACACAAAAAAAATCTGTAACAGCTATCTCTAAAAAATCACAAAATAAAAATGATACTATGCTCGACCATATAAAAGACCCGTATATACTGGAATTTCTTAACGTGCCGGAAGACATGACAGGCAGAGAAACCGATCTGGAAACAGCGATAATTAATAATCTGCAAAGTTTTTTACTTGAGTTAGGTAAGGGATTTTCTTTTGTCGCCCGTCAGTTACGGATTAGTTCTGAAACATCTCATTATTACCTTGATCTTGTTTTTTACAACTACCTGTTAAAATGTTTTGTTATAATTGATTTAAAGACAACAAAATTAACTCCGCAAGACGTAGGGCAAATGGAAATGTATGTCAGAATGTTTGACGCATTAAAACGCAGTTCAGACGACAACCCGACATTAGGAATAATCCTATGTGCGGAAAAAGATGAAACAGTAGTGAAATATTCTGTTCTAAAAGAAAACAAACAAATATTTGCGTCTAAATACAAAACTATTTTACCAACTGAAAAACAGCTTGCTGCAATGATTGAGAAAAAGAACACAAAATTATTATCGGAAAGTAAACCAAAAAAAGATATAAAATAATTTCTAAAGATGATTAACTAATTAATAATCCAATTTTATAATTTATAATAATAATTAGATTTTACTTTCCAACCCATATTCTGCCGCTAAGATATTTTTTTAGTAAAGAAGGGGGCAATAAAGTGTCTGTTAATTCGTAAGGGAGGCGAAAAATCATGCGCCGTCCGCTTTGTTATCTTTTAAGAAGTCCGCCGCAGTTCATCGAAAAATGCAGCGTTTATTGTAAGTAGCGGCTAAGCACAAGCCGCGAAAGCGGCGTATACTATAAATTTCTTTAAGCCTCGCCGACCGTAGGGAGGCATGAATTTTATCAGAATGGTTTAACATTTTTTTAAACCTAATCTTTATATATTATCCAAAATCCTCTAAAGAAATAATTCTGTTTTTTATCGCCTTGCCTAAAATATCATTATTTCTATTACCTCCTAATTTTTTATAAATATTACCTTTATGAAATTTTACAGTGTGATCAGTAATAGATAAAATCTTCGCAATATCAGCATTTGTATTACCGGGAACGCATAATTTCATAATTTCTCTTTCTCTCTTTGTAAACAATTTTCCGTTAACCTTAAAAAGACAATCCCGATCAAGAGCCGTTTCAACATCGTTAGGGTAGTAAAAGTTTCCGCAAGCAATTCGATAAAGTATATTATCAATGTTTTCTTCACTGTCTCTAAGTGATAAAAAACTTTCCGCCCCCGCATGAATAAACCGAGCCGCGAAAAGAGGTTTTATATCAACAGAAGCCCACATCACAATATGTATATTACGGTTGATGCTTACTATATCCCGTATAAATTCATCAGTACCGTTTTCATGAAAACAATGTTCAAGGAAGATAAAACAGGGATTATGAGATTTAATTTTTGTTTTCAATTCGTTATCATTGACAGCGGTAAAAACCTGAAAATCAGCGTTTATTAATTTCTTAATTAAACCTTGAATGAGAAAAATAGCGTTAGTTGCGACAATAACGCTTTTATTCCTCATTCGCACCCCGTTTTATCACAATAAAATTATCATCAACAAGATTTCTATAGCCCCGATACGTTAAAAACACCGCAGATATTTCCAGTTTAAAGCTGTTAAAAAAAGGCGTATCAGTTATTGTTTTAATATTTATCCTGTCAATGACTGTCATTTTCTTGCTCAAACAAATTCAATATATGTTCTGTGGTTTTCAGCTTTTGGCTTTATTGTTTTTCGATAATTTTCCTCAAGCCAAGCGTCAATATCCTTTTTAGAAAAACGCACAGCTCCGTCAATCTTATAAAACGGAATCTTACCTTGCATAACCTTATGCCTCAGCGTGTTCGGCGACAATTTCAAATAAACTGATAATTCCTTGTAATTCATAATTTCAAAATTATGCTGTTCAGCTTCCTTCATACATTCCTCCGTATTTCAAAAATTCTATTGTTTGACAATCCCAATAGGAACTGGAGTTTTCTCTAGTCTTGAAAAAACACCTGTTCACAATCAAATAATCAGCTCCAAAAAACCAAAAGGGAACTGGTAAATTTACTAGTCTCGTAAAAAGCATCTTGTTTAAATTTTCATTCGTCAGCATAAATATCAGCTCCTATACATAGAAATAGGTTATTTGCTTCTTCAAATAATCAGCTTTAAATAACCAAAACTGAACTAGTGAAGTCACTAGTCTTGTAAATTTCTCTTTTTCCTAAAATTATTATTTTTAACGCCTGTAATAGCCGTAAATCCGTTTTTTGTTTGGTTTTTTATATCTCATAGCCATATAATCAGCCTTAAAGAAGCAAAACTGAACTAATGAAGTCAGTAGTCTTGTAATTTTTTCTTTCGTTGTAATTCTTGTTCTTTGTGTCCGTAACTTGATGTTTTTAAATAAATTTTTTGATTTCATAGTCAAATAATCAGACTAAGAAAGCCAAAACGGAACTAATAATTTTAGCGGGTATGTAAAAAATACCGACCTAGACTAACGGCTAGGTTTTATAAAAAAGAGATAAAAAAGCCGTTTCCAGTCCCAACGGACAGTGTCCGAAAGTACCAGAAACGGCAATTAATAATCCGCAGCAAGTCTAAGCCGATGTTTTTTCATCGGTTTTTATTACTTCTGCTTGAATAATTTATGTATCAGGCGCATTTATAGCCAAAAGATTATTTTGAACGTCAACAACCTCTGTAAATTGTTTTGTATCAAAATGAGTGTAATGGTCAGTCATTTTCAAAGATTTATGCCCTGTAACTTTCTGTACCTTGCTAAGACCGACATTAGAAGTCAATAAAAGAGTATTCAGGAAATGCCGCCAAGAATGAAACGACAAATTCCTTTTCAGTTTTTCTTCATGGCTTATACCGATAGTCTTTAACGCCCGATTTAATCCCCGATTTAGCCAGTCATTGGAAATAGGCGTTTTCCCGCAGTCATCAGAAAATACATAACCGTTGCCGTTTTTAGCCAGTAAATCATCAAGCATTTTTCTCATAGCCGGAGAAATTGGAATAGACCGATTATCTTTAGTTTTTGTATGGTCAACATACTTTTTCCCCTGAAATTGACCTTGAACATGAATATAATTATCAAAAACCATGTTACCGCGCAGACCGCGCAATTCGCCAATCCTCAAACCAGTGCAAGCCGCCAAAAGATTAGCCTTATAAACAATTTCATTTTCCCAGACTAAAGACCAGTCAGCAGGGAATAAATCTTTAAATTCTTCGGCAGTCAAAATAATTCTTACAGTCGTTTCTTTTTTCAGTTCTTTAACTTCATCACAAGGATTAGTCTTTATAAGTTTTTGTTTGACAGCTTCGCCTAACATAATTTTCAAAGTAAAAAGAGCCAAATTGATAGTTTTCGCCTTTAACAATTTCTTGGGTTTAACCTCGATTATTTTATTACCGTTTTCGTCAATTTTTTTCTTTTTTCTCTTGCTTTCATTCCTCATAACGCCTTTTTCCCTCATAAATAAAAGCCAGTTTTCAATAACTAAAGGCGTAATTTCATCAAGTTTGAATTTCGCAAAATAGTCTTTAATGTGGTTTTTATAATTAGCCTGATAAATTATCAAAGTGCTGTCCGTAATAGGTTCATGCAATTCTCGCCATTTTAAATAACGGCAAGTTTCGATATCCCACCAGCCAGATGAAAATTCCGCAAAGGTAGGTTTTTTCTGTTCAGGAATAAGCAAACCGTTTTTAAACAATTTCAGGCAATATTCATGCGCTTCTGATTTTACAGATTTTCCCGTTGATTTTGCGAACTGCCGCTTGCCTTTTATATCATAACATTGGTAATAATAAATCTTATGACCGGACGGCATAGTGCGTTTAAATAGCGTAAAAGTACCCTTTATTCTCATATAACCTCTTTCATTAGAATAGTGCTGTCAAATTTGCACATACTCTAATTTTCAATAATTTGGTTAGACGAATTAGACAACGCTAATTCTATATGATATAAAGACTTACACACATTTTTTATTTTTCAACCTAGCCATAAGTCTAGGTATACATAACAAACGGTAACTGCTTCGTTGCCTTACGGCGGCGCATCACACTCTCGGCAGCCAGCGCAGTTTTCCAATCTTCCACTTGTAAACTTTTTTACCGTCCATCGTAATTTGTTTCCAGTGCATATTCGCAAGCGCAGCGGCGCGGAATGACAGATGCGGAGGATCGGGAAAATCGGGATGCGAACCATTTAAAAAATTTAACCAGGAACAGCCGCGAATCATATTTTCGCATGTCTTCGGTATTAAACAAATTCCCGCTATGGATGGAAATATCAATGATAAAAATTTTTTATTATCATATAAATTATTCGATATAACAGGATCAAGATATGGTCCAAAAATAGACATTCCGTTTTCTTCCGCCGAAAATTGAGTTTGGGATAATGATGACGCTGTTATTTTGGATTTTCCGCAAGTCTTTCTCAATGTTTGCGCGGTTTTTTTTAATTCATCGTCATCCAATGGCCGCGAAAGAACAGCGAGCGGAACAACAAACGGGAAAGTGAATACTCCTGTAAGACCCGCTTTGAAAAGCGCTTCGCCGTATTTTTGTAAATGCGCTCTTGTGTCCCGGTGGGGAACGAGAACAAGAAAGATTTTCGCGCGTTCTTTTTTTGTTTTCATATTGATGATCCCGTGTTACTATTATTGTAGAGGGAAATGTCATGAAATATAAGACTAAGGTATTGGTAGATCGTTTTACAGAAATCCTATCATCGTGGAAAGGAGTGGAATGTATTACGTTGAATGAAGCCGCTTTGCAGGATACTTTAGATCCGTATTTTGCGCTTATTCTTGACGTTTTCTGCGGCGGCGGTATTCCCGGCGCTGATGAACGATGCCGCCTGCTTGGAGATGATGTAGCGGCTTTTGAAAGTTCTTCACATGGAGATAAAGACCGGTTTTTAATCGGTGATATTCCTGTCCGTCTTGAATATAAAAAAACCGGAAAAATCGATGAGTTTGTTGAGATCGCCTGTTCAAAACGCGAATCATTATGGTTAATCAAGGATTCCGGCACTTACGGATTTTACAGGCTCGCAAACTGCGATATTATTTTTTCCCGTTCAAACTGGATTCACGATGTAAGAAAACGTCTTGAAAATATTGATAACAGTTTCTGGATAGAAATGCGCAGTACGGTACAGTCAAAGATGGAGCATTTCCTTTCAGATTTGGGAGCTGCGTGTTTTCAGGGCGATAAGTTTCATTATCTTATCGCTTCCGCGGGTTTTATAAAAACCGCGTGTTTAACGCTTTTTTGTATAAATAAATGCTTTGAACCGTCTCACCGCGCTTATTTTAATCAGGTATGCGCGCTGCCGGTTCTACCTGAATCCTTTGCGGCGGAATTTCACACATTCCTTGACACCAGTCCCGCCGAACTGGAATCCCGTTTCTATCTTGCAAAACTTATAGCGCAAAAAATCGTGATGCTTTGAACTTTTCTTATAATTTAAGTTTCCTGAATTCAAGAAGCAAGTGCAACGAAAATCTGACAGGTTAATTTCGCCTAACGGCTTTATACAGCGCTTCACGGCTGATCTCTGTCCAGATCGGGCGTCCGTGAGGACAGTGCGGGTCGGGAAGGGAAAGAGCTTCTCTGCCGAGCGCGAAAGCGGTTTCATCATCCGGGTAATCGCCGTCCTTGATTGCCGCGTGGCAGCAGAGGGTTGCCGCCCATCGTCTTGCCATGTTTTCACCCGCTGTGCGAAGATCCAGTATTTCTTTTATTGTAGCCGCATCACCGAGCCGCCAGTCTGCGGGAAGAGCCTCGATGCGCCAGTTTCCGTCTGTGTCTTTTTCGATATCAACGCCGAGGCCGGAAAGTTCCTCCCGCTTTGCCTCCAGAAATGAATCTTCTTCGCCGCTTTCCGTGCAAAACGGTATCGGAGCCAGAAGCTGTTGTTTTGGGATCGCCTCTTTTAAAAATTTATCAAAAAGAATTCTCTCATGCGCCGCGTGTTGATCTATTATGTAGAGTTTCTCTCCCCACTCAATTAAAATAAAAAGATTGAACACCCTTCCCGCATAGACGGGTTCTTCCGAAGAATTCCCCCCCGATCGCGCGGATACCGTCCCGGAAAACACAGAACTGTTAGCTGCATATTCCAATTTCTCGGCAATATTATACGTTCCTGTTATATCATTGGCATAATTAAATTTTTCTCTTCTCTCCATGTATTCATTATTCGCTGTGTACTCCGTGTTCTCCGCGCCTCCGTGTGAAAATTTAAAAATTGCGCTGTTCTCCGCGCCTGTGCGTTTGTGCGGGGGAACTTCATTATTTGCATCAGCGCCGGTTCTGCGTGACGCGCCAAGAAATAGATTATGAAAAAAATTCTTTACCGCGCCTGAGACCGCCTGATGAACTGCGCCGGGATTGCGGAAGCGTACCTCGCGTTTTGCCGGATGAATGTTAAAATCCGCGAGTGAAGGATCAATTTCGATGTATACGGCTCCTATAGGATGAACGCCGTTGGGAAACCAGCCCTGCGAGCCATATTCAACCGCCTGAATCAATGAATAATCCTGCACTTTTCTGCCGTTCGCGAAAATAAATAATTGCCGCCTGTCATTTCTGTTAAGATCGGGGCCGCCGATTACAATTACCGCGCTGAAGCCTTCTCCCGTTACATTCACTTCATGTAAAAAAAATTCCTGTCCTGATTGTAAAAGCGCGGCGGCAAAACGTTCTTTCTTTGTTGAGTGCGCCGGTAAAAAATCTTTCAGTTTACCGTCCTGTATAAATTTAAAATTTATTTCGTTAAACGCAAGAGCCTTATCAATAAAAGCCTGCCGGCAGATGAGGGCTTCACTTCCTTCTCTTTTTAAAAAACGCTTACGCGCGGGGATTGTTTCAAAAAGATTTACCGCTCTTACTGTAGTGCCTATTGTCCTTCGCGTTGGTTCAATTACAATCGGATAATTTTCTCCGGGTCCCGTTTCAAGGCGGAAAGCGTTTCTGCCGTCCGTACTTGTAATTATTTCCAGCCGTGATACAGCCTGCGCCGCGGCGAGAGCTTCTCCCCTGAAACCGAGGCTTAACGCCGTATCAAGATCGTCAAGCCCTCTGATCTTGCTTGTCGCGTGAGTCAGACAGCATAATTCCAAATCATCGCGGCTCATGCCGCTGCCGTTATCTGAAACTTCGGCTTTTTTACAGCCGCCTTCATCGATAGAAACATCGATATTTAAGGCAGATGCGTCTATGGCATTGTCAAGAAACTCCCGAATCAACGCGGCAGGGCGGTCGATTACTTCACCGGCGGCAATGCGCCTTGCTTCTTCGGGCGGCAATACCTTTATTTCAGGCATTTCATTCTCCCGAATCAAACAAATCCAGCTCCGCGGATTCGTCCGCTCCTGCGTCAGCGTCATTCATCAGTATTTCAATACGGTTTTCTATTTTTTCTAGATCTTTTTCCAATGCGCGGGCAAGGCGGATCCCCTCTTCAAAGGCTGCAAGAGCTTCGTCAAGCGGTATATCTGTCTTGCGGATTTTTTCTCCAAGTTTTTCAAGCCGCTCAAGCCGCTCTTCAAAATTTTTCATCCCGCTGTTCTTTGACGCGGCTGTTGTTTTCTTTGCCATATCATTCTCCTTTTTTCGCGCTTTCCACTACCGCGGTAATTTCCCCCTTTAGCGGCCTTATTACAATGCGATCATCTTTTTTTACATTAGCCGCGCTGCGGATAATTTTTCCCTTGCTGTCAGTAACGACAGAAAATCCCCTTTCCATTGCAGATAACGGGCTTGCCGCTTCAATGACGGCGCGCGCGAGTTCAATTCTGCCGCGAAAAGCGTCTGTTTTTTCTTTAACTGAATCGATTAATGTTTCCTTCGCGTCGTCAAGGCGGATAAGGCGCGGCTGTAATATTGTGCGGAAGCGGTATTCCATATCCTGCGGATCGAACGGCTTTAAAAGAAGGCGCGTTCTATCAAGGCGCGTTTGAACCGCGTTCTTTAAATTACCTGTCATTGTTTTTATTGAATCCATGACAGATAACAGATTTTCGCTGACAAGTTCCGCGGCCGCGGAAGGAGTTGGCGCTCTTAAGTCTGCGGAAAAATCGCATAACGCCCAGTCGATCTCGTGGCCTACCGCGCTTACTACTGGTATTTTTGATTCCGCGACAGCGCGGACAACTTCCTCGTCGGAAAACGGAAGAAGGTCTTCAAGCGAGCCGCCGCCTCTTCCCACAATTAACACATCTGCAAGCCGCCAAGTATTCGCCTGCCTGATGCGTGAAGCGATAATGGAAGCGGCTTCGTCTCCCTGCACTGGCGCGGGAAGGATTATCACCTTTGTGCCTGATGAGCGTCTTGTAAGAATATTTAAAATGTCGCGTACCGCCGCGCCTGTCGGAGAACTTACAACGCCGACAACGGAAGGAAAACGCGGCAGCGATCTTTTTCTTTCAGTATCGAATAATCCTTCTGCAGCGAGTTTTTGTTTTCTTTTTTCGAGCATCGCGAGAATCTCTCCCGCTCCCGCAATTTCCATTTCTTCGCAGACGATGGAGTAGGTTCCCCTCGGCGCGTAAACGGAAAGGCTTCCGCGCACACGCAGTAACATTCCGTCTTTCGGATCAAAGCTTAGCGACCTCAATTTGTTTTTAAACATAACCGCGTCAATTTTCGCGTTTTGATCTTTTAAGCTGAAGTAAAGATGACCCGAGCTTGCGGGTCTGCAGTTTGATATCTCGCCTTCTACACAAACAAAAGAAAATGAACCTTCAAGACAGGATCGAATTTTTTCTGTCAGTTCTGTTACTGTCAGGTGTTTTTCGTTCATGGTACAGGCGCGTCTTTTTTCCAGTTATCTTCGGGGAATAATTTTTTTTCAAGGAAGTACATCAGTATAAGCGTGATAAGCGCGAGCGCTAAAACCGTACCTGCGGCCAAAAACATTCCCGCTCCGATGGACAGACCGATAGCCGCGGTAAGCCACAGCGAAGCGGCGGTGGTAAGCCCCCTTATATTATTTCCAAGTCTGATAATCGCTCCCGCGCCGAGAAAGCCCATGCCGGTTACAACCTGCGCCGCGATTCTTCCCGGATCGCCGCCGTTTAACTGCTGCGGCAGCCAGATCGAAAGCAGCATGAGGCAGGAGGAACCGACGGCGATTAAAATATGGGTACGAAGCCCCGCGACCTGTCTGCGGCTTGAGCGTTCAAGTCCAATAATCGTTCCGGCGGCGAACGCGAGGCACAGGCGGATAACTATGTCTGGTTCCGTTAATGGCATGGGGTCATTGTAACAGATTAAATTGATGTTTGTCACTATACATAAAAAATTGGATTTTTTGAATGTAAAGATATATCCGTGCACTATTAAAAATCATGCTAAAATAAACATATGAATATAAACATCACGTTGGGCGCGGCTTCCGCGGCTACGCAGATTGAAGGCGGCGGTTTTACACACTCGTGGAGCGACTGGTACGATAAGGGGCATATTCACGACGGAGCGAATCCCGCCCGCGCCAATGATCATCTTAACCGCTGGAAGGAAGATATCGATCTGATGGCGGAAATGGGAATCAGCATTTACAGGCTGAGCGTTGAATGGGCGCGTCTTGAACCGCAAAAGGGAGTATACGATGAAGAAGCGGTACAATGGTACAGGCGTCTTCTTGAGTACATGAAAAGTAAAGGTATCACGCCTCTTTTAACTCTTCATCATTTTACAAACCCGATGTGGTTTGAGAATGAAGGCGGCTTCGCTAATCCCGGAAATATTTCTGTCTATCTTGGCTTTGCCGAGTATGCTGTTCGAAAATTCTCGGATCTTGTCAATGAATATGTGACGATTAACGAACCGAATGTTTTCGCCGTTATGGGATATCACGCGGGTGTTTTTCCTCCGGGAAAAAAGTCGATGATGGAAGCAATCCGCGTGCAGTCGATCATGGCTTGCTGCCACATTCAGGCGTACACTCTGATACACCGAATAAGAAACGAAATGGGTTACGCGCAAACAAAAGTAGGATTCGCGCATCACGCGCGTGTTTTCACGCCTAAAAATAAATGGAACCTTTGGCATCAGTTATGCGCTTGTTTAACAAACAGGATGTTTCAGGGTGCGCTCACCCGTGCTTGCCTTCTGGGGCGTTTTATTTTTCCGCTAAAAAAATACGCGAAAGTGCGCCGCGGCGTTTACGCGGATTTTCATGGATTGAATTACTACACAAGATCTACCGTATCATCTCTCGCGGACGGAATGAGCGAAAATGTTCCGCATAACGATCTTGGCTGGGAGATCTACCCCGAAGGCATCGCGGTTTGCGCGCGTGATTTGTATAAATTTTTAAAAAAACCAATTTATATAACAGAAAACGGAACCTGCGACAATAAAGACGTGTTCCGCTGCCTTTATATTTATGATCATTTAAAAGCGCTTACGGAATCCGGGCTTCCCGTTGAGCGTTATTACCACTGGTGTTTTACCGATAATTTTGAATGGTGCGAAGGAGAAAGTGCGCGTTTCGGATTGGTTCATGTCGATTATGAAACGCAGAAAAGAACCGTTAAAAAAAGCGGAAAATTTTTCTCCGTGATAATTAAAAATAAAAGTGTTACCGAAGAAATGTACAAAGAATTTATCGCGCCGCAGAAGTATGATAGGGGATAGGGATTAGGAGTTTTTATGATAATTATTGATGATAATATTTTTCGATTGCAAACTGATGATACCGAGTATATTTTCCATATCACAAAACACGGGCATCTTGAGCATGTTTATTACGGATCAAAACTGGCAGTATTTTCTCCGGCGGCGGCCGAAGCTCTTGTTCCAAAGCGCACAGCTCAGGCGGGCGCAACAATTGTCGCCGGTGACAGTGAAGATCCGCTCTACTGCCTTGATACCATGTGCCTTGAATGGTCGGGAACCGGCAAGGGAGACTACAGATTTTCTCCATCGGAAATAAAAATGCCCGACGGTTATACTACCGACTTTGTCTACGAAAGCCACAGCGCGAAAGAAGGGCCGATTTCCATGAGAGAGATGCCTGGCGCTTACGGCGCGGATGACGAATGTGTTTCGCTTACAATGCGGCTTCGTGATAAAGCTTGCGATGTTATGCTCAGTTTGATATACACGGTTTATAGAAAAGCAAATGTAATAACGCGCCGCGCCGTAATTTGGAATAACGAACCTTCAATAACAATACGCCGCCTTCTTAGCATGTCTGTCGATATGCCGAATACGGGGTTTAACCTTGTCACCTTTGACGGCGACTGGGCGAGGGAAGCGCACAGGCACGACCGCGCTCTTCAATACGGCGTTTTTGTAAATGAAAGCAGAACAGGTGCAAGCGGGAACAAACACAATCCCGGTTTTCTGTTATGCGAAAATAACGCCTCGGAAGACTACGGCAGGGTATACGGCTTTAATTTAATTTATTCGGGCAATCACTTTGGCTTCGCGGAATTAAGCAGCCACGATCTTGTACGCGCCGGGATTGGCATAAGCCCCCATTGTTTTGAGAAACCGTTAAAAATGGGAGAGTGTTTTGAAACTCCAGAGGCTGTAATGACATTCAGCGGTAATGGTTTAAACGGTCTGAGTCGCAATTTTCATACATTTATTAATAAACATATCATCGCGGAACAATGGCAGGATAAGGAGAGGCCTGTTCTTTACAATTCATGGGAACCCTGCTTCTTCAATTATAAACAGAGAAAACTCATGCGGCTTGCCCGCCTTTCTAAAAAATTGGGCATGGAGCTTTTTGTTCTTGACGACGGTTGGTTTGAGGGGCGCAACAACGATAAAGCCGGTCTTGGCGATTACAAGGTAAACAAGCGTAAATTCACATTCGGACTGGGATCTTTCGCCAAAAAGATAAGAAAACTCGGTCTTGATTTCGGCATCTGGTTTGAACCGGAAATGGTTAATAAAGATTCAGTTCTTTACCGCACGCATCCTGAGTACGTTGTGCGCCAGCCGAACCGCGAATCGACATTGGGGCGCAATCAGCTTGTGCTTGATCTGTGCAATCCCGATGTGCGCGATTACATTGTCGAAAATGTAGGCAGGGTGTTAGACGAAACAAAAGCGGGTTATGTGAAATGGGACATGAACAGGCATATAAGCGAATTTTACTCGGAACAAATCGAGTCTCAGGGCGAGTTCTTCCACCGTTACATTCTTGGTCTTTATGATGTGTTAAAGCGCATTTTTACGCCGCGTCCCCACATTTTACTTGAATCCTGTTCATCGGGAGGAAACCGTTTTGACCTTGGCATGCTTTGTTTTTCACCGCAGATCTGGAGTTCCGACTGTACCGATCCAGTTGTGCGGCTAAATATTCAGGGCGGTCTTTCGTATCTGTACCCGCAGTCGGCGATGGGCGCTCATGTTTCTGACGCGCCGCACCAGCAGACGTTACGCGACACGCCGCTTTCCACCCGCTACAATGTCGCGTGCTTCGGCAGTCTTGGTTACGAGATGGATTTGCGCTTTCTGTCTCCCGCGGAAAAACGCGAGATTAAAGAGCAGATCGCTTTTTACAAAAAGCACCGAAAAACTTTTCAATACGGCGTTTTTGAACGCGCGGCGGTATCAACAGGCAAGTTAAAAAATAAAACAATCTGGCTTTGCAGGGGAGAGAAGGAGACCGTCGCGGGATTTTTTCAAACACAGGCCGGTCCCGGCGAAGAAGCCGATACTCTGCGCGTAAGAGGGCTTGTAAGCGGAGCGCTCTACCGCGTAAAAACAAAAGCCCAGGCGCTTTACATAAAACGTTTCGGAGGTCTTGTCAAACACATTCTTCCCATAACGCTTGATCCGTCAGGTTTCATTCTGCGCACCGTTAACCGCTTTTACACCCTCACTGACTGTATCGAAGAATACGAGTGCAGCGGAGAAGTCCTCGCCGCCGGAATCAAGTTGAACAATCAATTTATGGGAAGCAATTACAACAATAAAACAAGATTGTTAGGCGACTACGGCTCAAACCTTTACACCATCGAAGCTGTTAATTAAATATCTTTTAGCCGCGAACCACGCGAACAAGAAGAATTTACCGCGAACCACACGAACCACGCGAACAAGAAAAGAAGAGCTTCCGTTTCCTCCATCGTGCGCTTTTACTGTTGATGTTATCCGCATATTTTTCTCATTGCTATTAATACAATGTTAGTATACAATCTGATAATGCAGACAGCTTTAAAAAATAACCGTTTTACTTTCGGGCTTGGGACAATCGGCAGGGACATGGTTTACGCCATTGTCAGTATGTTTTTACTTTTCTATCTTACGGATATCATCAACCTGCCGGTAAGCACAATGTGGTGGGTAGCGGGAATAATTCTCGCCGCCCGCATTTTTGACGCGCTGACAGATCCTTTAATGGGTTTTATCGTGGACAATACCAACACGCGCTGGGGGAAGTTTAAACCCTGGCTTATTGTAGGCGCGATCACTTCTCCGATTTTCACGGTGCTTCTGTTTACCGATTTCGGACTTAACGGCGGCGCATATATCGCGGCTTTCGCGGTCTTCTACTTCATGTGGGGCATCAGTTACACAACCCACGATATCTCCTACTGGTCGATGCTGCCCGTTTTAAGCGTCAATCAAAAAGAACGTGAAAGAATCGGAGCGCTTGCGCGTATTTTCGCAAACATCGGATTGTTTTTTGTCGTTGTCGGAATTGAACCTATTACGCGTATTTGGGGTGAAAAAATCGGCTCGATGCAGAGCGGATTTTTCCTTTTCGCGGTTTGCATTTCTGTATTCATGTCGATGGGGCTTTGCGTGACGATATTCGGCGTTAAAGAAACCGGAATCGTCGCCGCGAAAAAACAAAGCACTCCGATCAACGAACTGCTCGGTATTATCTACAAAAACGATCAATTGTTTTTCACGGCAATCGCAATGTCGCTTTTTATGATTGGCTATATGACAACAACCGGCTTTGGTCTTTATTACTTTAAGTACGTTTACGGCGAGCAGGAAATGTTCGGCGTTTTCTCTGCCATACTTGGCGTTTCACAATTAACAGCCCTTGTCGTGTTCCCGCTTTTCAGTAAAAGATTTGATCGAAAAACTCTTTACACGGGCGCGGTCATTTCAATTTCAACAGGTTATATAATTTTCTTTTTCGCCCCTGTCGGCACAATGATTTTTATCGGCATCGCCGGAGTTTTAATATTTTTCGGCCAGGCTTTTGTTCAGCTTTTAATGCTGATGTTCCTTGCCGACTCTGTTGATTACGGCCACTGGAAACTGGGCAAGCGCAACGACAGCATATCATTTTCGCTTCAGCCTTTAATAAACAAAATGGGCGGCGCTATCGGTTCGGGAGTTGTCGCTTTTATCGTAATAGTTTCCGGGATTAAAGAAGCGCAGTCATCCGCCGATGTAACAGACGAAGGGCTTTTAATGATAAAGATCGCCATGTTAATTTTCCCAATGTTCTGTTACGCGGCGAGTTATCTCATTTACAGGATGAAATTTAAAATCGATGCCGGTTTCTACGCGGAAATACTTTCAGATCTGCGTAAGCGCGGAGAAATTGCCGGTTCAGAAGAACCTGAAAATCACTCCGCCGTAAACGCGTGAGAACCGCCAGAAATTATCCGAGAGAGTCATCGGGTTTGTTGTGCTTACCATAAACGGCAATTCAAAACCCGCTTTGATTCTTAGTATCTGCATTATCTGCCAGTTAAAATGCGCTCCCGCGAAAAGGCTCTGCGTTTCGTCTGTAACGCTTGAGTCTCTCTGATAGTTGCTGGTAAGCATTTGATAACCCGCGTCTATCTGAAAATAGAATGGAGAAGTTTTGCCGAAAAATTCCATACTCATCATATATCTTGTAAGCGAGTCCCTTCTTGTGCTTGATAATATTTCTTCTTCGCGGTATCTAGAAAGGGATCTTGTGTCTATAGAGAATGTAGTGATTGTGCCGGGCAGCCAGAATCCAAACGTTATATTCACAGATTCACGATGATTATTGCTTGTAAAATTCTCGCCGGATCCAAGGGTAGACGCTCCCGAAAAAGACGCAAAAAGAACACCCGGCCAGGTTATTTCCATACTGCCCATAAATCCGAAATCGGGTTTATCCATGTCGTCTGTTACCCCGGCAAAGGGGCCGAACTCGAACCGGAAATTATCGGTTCTGGCGGAGATGCCGACATTAGCGTAATTCTGCCAGATATTGTCCCTTACGACATTGACGCTGAATGACATTATCCCTGAGAATTCTCCCCTGACGTTCATATTGGCAACCCCAAAAGGATAACCTTCGAATTCTCTTGTTGACGGGCTTTTCCCGCTGCTGTATGCTGTTTCTTTGTAAGGATGATAGGTAAAAGTATCAAGCCCTGCCGCAATTTCTATCTCAAGAGCTCCAAGACGGCTCGAAAAAGCGATAAAAACGAAGCCGGCGCAGATGAGCTTAAATAATAACCGTTTCATACCCTATATATTAGCACTTTTTATATTGAAATGCAAATTTTTATCAATTTTTTAATACGCTGCACATTCCATGTAGTATAATTAAAAAATTTTTATAAATTCGTATCTTGACTTATTGGCATTTCTATTAGATATTTATATATATGAGTGATTATCTTGATCCCAATAATGAAGAACTGCTAAAGGACTTTTTCAGCGAGGCTCAGATGCAGGTGGACCAGATGGAACAGAATGTTTTGGTTCTTGAAAACGAGGGCGCGAATAAAGACGCCGTTGACGAGATTTTCCGTGCGGCTCATACCCTTAAGGGAGGCTCCGCGACCGTGGAAATGATGGAACTCTCTCATTTTACCCATCTTGTTGAGGACGTTTTTGACGCGATCCGCGGCGGACAGATCTCCGTAAACGGAGATGTTGTAGACGCTCTTCTTCAGGCGATAGACGTCATCAAGGCGATGCTTGATAAGCGGATGGACGGCGGTGTCTACAGCGAAGATACGTCCGATATCGAAGGGAAACTCCGCGCCTTACTCGGCGCACAGGGTCAGAAGAAGGTAACTCCTTCTGTCAAGGCTCCCGCTCCTTCGGCTCCGGCTCCAAAACCCAAAGCTTCGGAACAGCTCAGCGAAGCTGATCTTGCGGAGCTGCGCGAATCCGTAAATGGTAAAACGCCTATCTACAAAGTCACAGTTAATTTTGACGAAAGCAGTTTGATGAATACTGTCGGCGGCATTCAAGTTTACGCTGTCCTTAAAGGTTTCGGAACCATACTTAAAACAAATCCCGATTTTGATATGCTTTACGGGGATAACTTCTTCCCCACGGTTGATTATTTTATTGAATCGGATGGAAACGTAGAAAAAATTAAAAAATCAGTTGTCCTGCCTGACGTAAGTCTATCGTCTTCTGTTTCAGATATTTCTTCAATGGTTGGCGGCGGTTCCGCATCAGCGGCTCCGGCTCCCAAACCAGCGGCGGCTGCGCCGAGACCGGCTCCGGTTGCCGCAGCGGCAAGAGCGCCCGCGGCGGAAGCGCCCAAAGAAGCCCCAAAGGAGGCTCCGAAAGAAGCGCCAAAGGCCTCTTCAGAAAAAAGCTCCGAGGACGCAAAGAAGGCGGGCAAGGAAGCAGGTTCGATACTGCGCGTAGACTCAAAACGCATCGACGACCTCTTGAATCTTGTTTCAGAGACGGTTATCACTAAAGCGACCTTTAACCAGATCAACATGCAGTTCACAGAGCTTACAACGTCGCTGCGCGATATAGAGAACCAATACCGCGAAAAAATTAAAAACCTCTTTGACTCTCTGCCCAATTATCTGGAGAATATTCAGGATGGGAAGTCTGTTAAGGATGTAAGAAAAGACATAAACGAAACCTACGGCGATATCTTCACCCTTTTTGACGGCTTTGAAGCATCGTTTAAAGGTAATATGGCTAAGTTCCGTTCCACTTCGCAGAATCTGGGGCGAATCACAGGGGAGCTTCAGGAAGGCGTAATGCGCATCCGCATGGTTCCGATCAGCCAGATATTCAGCCGGTTCCCGCGTCTTGTGCGCGACCTTTCAAAATCACTTAATAAAAAGATCAATCTGGTTATCGAAGGTGAAGACACAGAACTTGATAAAACAGTTGTCGATGATCTTCTCGATCCGATTATGCACTCAGTGCGAAACTCAATCGACCACGGCATTGAATCCGCTGAAGCCCGCCGCGCCGCCGGTAAGCCGGAAGAAGGCCAGGTACTCCTTAAGGCAGCCAATGAAGGTAACATGATCGTTATCGAAATCGGTGACGACGGTAAGGGCATCGATGTTGATTCCGTAAGAGCAAAAGCGGTTGAGCGCGGTCTTATTAGCCAGAATAAAATTCTCACCGATGTTGAAGCATTCAATCTTATTTTCGAACCCGGTTTCTCCACCGCAAAATCGATCACAGCTATTTCTGGACGCGGTGTAGGTCTTGACGTAGTACGCCGCCAGATTGATGATCTAAACGGCACAGTTACAGTCAATTCCGAACGCGGCAAGGGGACAAAGTTTATTATCAAACTTCCTCTTACGCTCGCCATTATTCAGGGCTTGCTCGTCCGCGTCGGCACGGAGATTTACTCAATCCCAATTACATCGGTTATCGAAAGTTTAAGAATTAGACCGGAAGAGATAAAGAAGATCGACAATTACGAGGTTTTCAATATCCGCAACGATGTTATTTCGCTTCTGCGGCTTAACAGGCTGTTCGGAATTAAAACCGAGGAAGAGCAGGATTACCATTTCATTGTAATAGTCGGAACCGCCGAGAAGAAAATGGGTTTCATGGTAGACAGCCTGATTGGCGAGGAAGATGTTGTAATTAAGCCTTTAAGGGATCAATTTACCAATTCACCGGGAATCGCCGGAGCTTCAATATTGGGAGACGGTTCGGTCTCGCTCATTATTGACGTAAGCCAGCTTCTTGAGTTGGGATTAAAAAAGGAGATGGAGCAGCGCAGAATCCGCGAAGCTTCAATACGGTAGGTAAGTATGGCAGCAGTAATGAAGGATCTAGCACAGGTAAACGCCGATTTGCAGGAACAGAAAGAACGCGCGGAGAATGTTGACTTTAAAATGGTGACATTCTCTCTTGCGGGAAAAGATTACGGCGTTGACATCATGAATGTAAAGGAAATCGCCAAGGCAGATAAATTTACATATGTACCGAATGCGGCTTCGTTCGTCCGGGGTGTTTATAACCTTCGCGGCGATATCATACCGATTATCGATCTCCGCCAGTTTTTCCATTTACCGATGGATCACAGAAAAGACAACCTTGAGAATATGCTCATTCTCCATATCAATGATCAGGTATATGGAACAATCGTAGACAAGATCGATAAAGTTGTTGGAATTAATAAAGAGACGATTCAGCCGCCGCACCCGATTTTCGGCGACATTAACATCAAGTTTATCAGCGGCGTTGTTGAGAAACAAGGAGACCTTTACATCATCCTTGATGTTGTGCGCATCTTTACAGTAAGCGATGATGATAAAAAATCATCCCGCGGAGTCGGTGATTCCGGTGATTTCTTTGTTCCGCCTCCGGCGGCCGCGCCGGGAGAACCGGTAGTCAGCGCGAAGGCAGGAGCGAATTCCGCAATCGGATTCGTACAGGAAAGCCTCGGAGCTTTAAAGTCGTTTACAGTCTCGAACGTTAACGACGCGTGGCTGTTTAAACGTTTCTCTGAATGGAGTATGGGCCGTTCCGGCGCTTCCCTCCAGCTTAAAACCGCCTCAGAAGCGGAAGAATTCCTTGAAAGTTTTCCTTCCCCCTGTGACGGCGAGTTCTGGTCGGACGCTTATGCCAATTCTATTAAGAAAGCTCTTCCGGAAAGTCAGGCGCAAAGCTTCAATGTCTGGAATATCGGATGCGGAAAGGGTTATGAAACCTATTCTTTCGCCTGCATACTCAGATCCAAATATCCCAATGCGCGCTTGAAAATCTGGGCGAATGATAATGACATAATGTCTGTTTCGCAGGCTCCGAATATGTCTTTTGTGCTTGAAGAAATGCCGGATTATTGCAGACCTCATATGGTGCGCGGCGCCAAAGGATATGCGTTTGATCAGACTATAAAAGACTCGATCGTTTTTGAATACCATGATATAACTAACGATAACGCGATACCGGATGTGGATTTCATTCTTATCAGGGATGTAATTTCCTACCTCTCCGAGACCGATCAGATCAAGGTAACCAATTTTTTCACGGAAAAATTGAAAAACCGGGGAATTGCCATCATGGGGAGAAACGAGGAGCTTAACGGGCCAATGTGGCAAAGAATCGCCGATGATCCGATTTCTGCCTATTTACATTCTGTTTAAACGTGGTATACTGGAACTGTACAGCATACAAAATTATAAGGAGTTAAAGGTATGAGAGTTGAATATATCAACCCGTTTGTTGAATCCGCTGTGGAGGTTTTAAAAGCATATTTTCCTGAAACAATAAGAAGGAAGGAGATCTACCTAAAACCCACTTCCATGGAAATTAAGGGAGTCGCGGCGATGGTAGGCCTTGCCGGTGATGTTGAAGGCCGTGTTCTTTTCGATATGACCAAGAATACAGCTCTCGGTATCGCTGTTGAAATGACCAAGGATTTTGACGAGAAGGTCACTGTTTTCGACGAGTACGCCAAAGAGGTTATTCAGGAACTTTCAAACCAGATCACAGCTCAGGCAGTATCGAGGCTTCACGATTTGGGATTTAAATTTGACCTTACGCCTCCCGCGATTTTTACCGGGGATAACATGGTAGTTTCCACGAAGTTCGGAAACGTCGAGGCTCTTGTTGTAACGATGGATCTTGGAGCAATTGGAACAGTAGAAGTAAACGTCATTGTCCGCGAGAGCGAGCGCAGAAAGGTATAAGCTGCAAAGTTTTTACGTTGTTAAATTGTTTTTTATAAGGCTTTTCCAGAACATGGAAGAGCCTTTTTTTTTGCAGATTGATCAATTTTAAAATTTATATTTTAAAAGATTTTTATTTAAAAAATATTTGCACAACCTTTCCCGGCAGCGTTAAAAAATACGCCGGAAGCGGAATGCCGAATAACCTGATTTCAAAATGCAGATGAGGCCCTGTTGAAAGTCCGGTGTTTCCCAGTGTCCCGATTACCGATTTGTGGTTTACGCTTTCTCCGGCTTCCGTCGAAATTGAATCCAAATGATAATACCTTGTTTCTATAACAACAAAATGCGATATAAGCACATATTTTCCGCGCTTGTCATCTTCTCCGGCCGCTTTGACTTTTCCCATCGCGACAGGATTTACAGGAGTCCCCACGGCATGCGCGATATCGCTTCCCGAATGAAACCATCCGTCAAGGCCGCCGGGTCTTATTCCCCACCACGAAGAATGTCGTCCGCCTCTTACAGGCGGCTGCATAAAAATCCCGAGCGCCGCGATAATAATTAAAATTGTAATAACTTTCTTGTTCATCAAGACCTCGTTGTAATTTTACATTTATTATGATTATATTACTATAGTTAAATATACCACCATTATTCCGCGTTTTCAGCCGTTATAAACCTTCGATTGACACATTTTTTTATTTAGAGTATATTTTACCGTACACCCTTTACAGGGCGGTTAGCTCAGTTGGTTAGAGCACCAGCTCGACACGCTGGGGGTCACAAGTTCGAGTCTTGTATCGCCCATGTCATCCGGCACACAGATTTGTGTGCCGTTTTTTTATTTTAATCACACCTTGTACCGGCAATATGTTCGGCATTATAATTAAATCAATGAAAATTATACTTATTTCGCTTATGTTGATGCACGGCGCGGCGTTATTTGCGGACAGCGGTCTTAGAATCACCGTTCAGGAAAACAGTACCGGTCTTACTATCACAGGTTCCACAGGCAGAGCGAACACCCTTACAATACCCGAAACGATTGACGGCAGAAACGTTACAGAAATTGGCGACGGCGCTTTTATCGGTAAAGGCTTAAGAGAAGTGCAAATCCCCGATACTGTTACGGTAATAGGAAGCGGGGCTTTTTCATATAACAGGCTGCAGACTGTTACAATCGGGAATAATGTAACAACAATCGGCAGGAGCGCGTTTACATCTAACAGGCTTGTCAATGTGACATTAGGATCAGGCGTAGTCACAATCGGAAAAGGCGCTTTTTCCAGCAACATGATCGAATCGATTACTCTGCCTGATACCGTTACTACAATTGACGATTACGCTTTTTTCAGCAACAGATTAAGAACCATAGAAATCCCCGCAAGCGTCACATTGATAGGAGAAGGCGCTTTTTCCGGCAACAGATTTACAACGGTAACAGTCGGCTCAGGAGTCACGGTAATCAGAAACGGCGCTTTTTATAATAATTTTATTACAAGCATCACAATCCCTTCTTCGCTGCAAACTCTGGGTGACCGGGCTTTTGACTCACGTTCCTCGGACGGACGAATCAGGGAAAACGTTGTTTATACCGATACAAGCGGAAATGTTCTTTACACCACAGCCAACAGTTTCGACGCCTACTACGCCTCAAACGGCAGCCGCCCGGGAAGGTATGTTCTTCTTGACGGGAATTGGAGTATGGAGTAGGGATAGTTCCTAAACGTTTTTATTTCGCAAACATTAAAATTTTACTTTTAAATGTTTCTACACCGCAACCATCAATCAACTCTGCTTCTGATAAAACTCAATCCGCGATGCGTCAAACCAGCCTGTTCCGCCGGCGGCTTCGACAAGGAATTTCGCTTCGTACATGTTGGAACCGAGTTTCATGCCGGTTTTTTCCCATTCTTTGAAATGTTCTGTAATTGAGATTGTTCCGCTTTGACGGCGGGTTTGGCGTATGCTGAAAAATTGCGGGAAGGGTTCCTTTTTGCCTTCGATGTTCCCCGATCCGGCAGGTCTTACCGCTTGATATATAAAATACACCGCGCCGTCCATATTGAACTCGCCTTTTTTTTCCGCGTTGCCGCCGATGTTACCGGGGCCGATGATCCCGTTTCCAAACCAGTCGTCCACAATGTACCATTCAATCATCGGGTTTTTTGACCAGCCGTAAATCGATATATATGAATAAGAGCCGCCTGTTCCGTCCGCGGATCGATTGAAATCAAAATCGCATAATATATTACCATATTCTGTGTAAGGTTTTCCTTTATTCCAGTAATACCCGATACGTCCTAAAAAATCATTCGGGTTATTCCATTCCGCTCTGAAGGCCGCGCCTCCGTCCAGCCCGTGCCATATAAGACGGTTATCGTTTCCTTCGGCGCTCCATATTTCGTAGAAGTATGGCGAGCCGGGTAACGGCTTGCTTCCTTTACTGTTGCCGGAAAAAATTATTTCGCCTTGTTTATCTGATCTCCCGTCTATTTCCATTTTGTTCTCCTCATAAATTCCGAATAAGCGGCAATTGTTATTATATATCATTTTGATCGTATATGATAATATTCTCCTAACAAAATGAACTGTATTCCTGTCAGCGATGATTCAATTAAACAGGCGGCGAAAATCCTGCGGGACGGCGGCCTTGTCGCGTTTCCGACCGAGACTGTTTACGGGCTGGGTGCGGACGCGTATAATCCGTACGCTCTCGCTAAAATTTTTGAAGTGAAAAACCGCCCTTTTTTTGATCCTTTGATCATCCATATCGCGGCAATAGAAACGCTGGAGGAAGCCGCGGATCTTTCGCTGTTAAACGACGGCACCAGAAAAAAACTTTTCCTGCTTGCGAAAAATCTCTGGCCTGGTCCTCTTTCCATCATTCTGCCAAAAAGCGTAAAGATACCCGGAATCGCAACAGCGGGTTTGCAAACCGCGGCGATTCGTTTTCCTGATTCGGAATGTGCGCAAAAATTGATCTCCCTTTCTGGCAGAGCTGTAGCCGCTCCCAGCGCAAATCCTTTCGGCTCGCTCAGCCCGACAAGAGCTGAACACGTGCTTGAAAAACTTGGCGGCAAGGTTGATTTAATCCTGGATGGCGGCTCAACGCGGATTGGGCTTGAATCAACCGTTTTGGATATAACAAGCGGGAATGTAAGAGTTCTCAGACCGGGCGGCACGCCGAAAGAAGAGATTGAAAAGTTAATAGGACCTGTTTGGGGACCGGGGACTAGGGATCAGGGACTGAGGATCAAGGACTGTGGATCAGGGACTGGGGATCAGGGACTAGGGACTGGAAATCATCTTGTTTCGCCAGGATTACTAAAGAGCCATTATGCTCCCGAAGCGTCTCTTTCGGTCTTTTCTAAGGAAGAAATTGTTCATCAACCTTATAAAACGGGTGTTGCTTTCCTTTTTTATGATGATCAAACTAAGGAAATCTGGCAAAATTCACAAAAACCGCCTGATTTGGCGTTTGTTAAGGTACTGTCTGCATCGGGAGAGGCTCTGGAAGCCGCTTCACACCTCTTTGAAACGCTTCATAGTCTTGATCACGGTTCAATTTCTCAGATTTTTGCTCAATTAGCCCCGAATTTAGGTCTGGGTGAGGCTATAAACGATCGTTTGTTACGCGCTTCCGCTGTTAAATGATCAATTTAGTGTATTTTTTCATGATCAATCGATATATTTATCATCAATTTTTTGTTTAATGATTATTTTCTTAATTTTTTATTAATTCGGCTCTGCCGGTCATTTTGATCTTGTCAACACACAACATATGGTGTACACTCATGAAACCTACGCTATCTGTGTGGTATTGCCCATGAACGCTGTAATTAACTGATTAATTGAAAGGATATAGGTGATGAAGGTTCAACGTTTTTTTACAGATCGCGAAAGCGGTCCGTATTGCGATATTGTCTGGGAAAAGCGCAAGAGCGAAATCCGGGGTCAGAACGGTAAGGCGATTTTTTCCGAGGACACAGTTATTGTACCGAATTTTTGGAGCCAGATAGCCGCGGATATTATCGCCCAAAAATATTTCCGCAAGGCGGGCGTTCCTGCCGGGAAAATATACGAATGGAAGAAATGGGCTGGGAAAAAACCGGTTGATGCCGATGATCCCGGCAATTCGCTGCCCGAAGACGGCGCGGAGCATGACAGCCGGCAGGTTTTTCACCGGCTTGCGTACACATGGCTGGAGTGGGGCAAAAAAAACGGCTATTTTGACAGCGAGGAAGACGAGAGCGCTTTTTATGATGAAACTTGCTTTATGCTGGCTCATCAATTGGCTGCGCCCAACAGCCCTCAATGGTTTAACACAGGTCTTTACTCAGTGTACGGGATCGACGGGCCCGCGCAGGGGCATTATTATTACGATACCGCAAGAAGCGCGGTAGTGAGATCCGAAAGCGCGTACAAGAGGCCTCAGCCCCACGCTTGTTTTATTCTTTCAATTGATGATGACCTTGTGAACGAAGGCGGCATCATGGATTTGTTAACCCGTGAAGCCAGGCTTTTTAAATACGGTTCGGGGACAGGTTCCAATTTTTCGCGGATACGCGGAATGAACGAAAGTCTTTCAGGCGGCGGTTTTTCTTCCGGTCTTTTATCTTTTTTAAAGGTCGGAGATCGTTCCGCGTCCGCGATCAAGTCGGGCGGCACCACCCGCCGCGCCGCGAAAATGGTAACTCTCGATATCGATCATCCCGATGTTGAAAAATATATCGGCTGGAAAGCCATGGAGGAGCACAAGGTTTCTTCGATGGTGACAGGTTCTTTAATTCTAAAAAAACACATTGACGCGGTTAAAAGAGCGCTTGCGGGTTTCCGCGGCCCTGAGGATGACAAGTTTAACGCCGAAAAAAACCATGAGCTGGCTTTAGTTTTACGCGCCGCGTTAGGTGACAAAATCCAGCCTTCGTGGCTTTATCAGCAGCTTCGCCGTATTGAACAAGGTGATGACGATATTGATGTATCGCAGTATTCCACCGCATGGGACGATGAAGCGTACAACACGGTTTCCGGGCAGAGTTCCAACAACAGTCTCCGCCTTACGGACGATTTTATGCGCGCCGTGTTAAACGACACCGACTGGGAATTAAAAAGCCGCACTTCAGGCGAATCAGTTAAAACTGTTAAAGCGCGTAAGTTATGGAACGATATCGCCAAGACCAGCTGGCAATGCGCAGACCCCGGGCTTCAATACCACACAACGATCAATGACTGGCACACCTGCCCCGCGGGCGGCGAGATACGTGCTTCTAACCCGTGTTCGGAATATATGTTCCTCGATGATACCGCGTGTAATCTCGCGTCGATCAACCTCGCCTCGCTTTATAATAAAAAAAGTAAAACATTTAATGTTAACGGGTATCTTCATGCGGTAGATATATGGACGGCAATACTTGAAATTTCCGTTGTGATGGCGCAGTTCCCGTCCCCCCGCATTGCGGAATTGTCGTACCAGTACCGCACGCTCGGATTGGGTTACGCGAACCTCGGAACTCTTCTTATGATCATGGGTCTCGCGTACGATTCCGATGAGGGAAGAGCGGTAGCGGGTTCTCTTTCCTCGCTTCTTTCCGGCGAAGCGTACGCGCAGTCGGCGCGTATGGCAAAGGAACACGGCTCTTTCGCCTGTTACGGTGAAAACGCGGCGAATATGCTGCGCGTTATGCGCAATCACAGGCGGGCGGTGAATAACGCTCCCGACAGCGAATATGAAGGGCTTCACATTATACCCAGGGGAATTGATCCTGTTTACTGCCCCGCGTATCTTCTTGACGCCGCGAAAGCGGCATGGGACAGAGCGATTGATCTGGGTAAGGCTTATGGTTACCGTAACGCGCAAGTAAGCGCAATCGCGCCGACAGGCACAATCGGCCTTTTGATGGACTGCGACACCACCGGAATTGAACCTGATTTCGCTCTTGTAAAATTTAAAAAACTCGCAGGCGGCGGCTATTTCAAAATTATCAATCAATCAGTACCGCCGGCTCTTGAAAATCTCGGTTATACTTCGCAGGAAATAGAGGAGATCACATCTTACGCGACAGGAAGAAAAACGCTAAGCGGCTCTCCCGCGATAAGCCATGAAACATTAAAGGCAAAAGGTTTTACGCAGGAAGCGGTCAACGTGGCGGAAGAGGCTGTTAAAACCGCGCTTAGTCTTGAAGGCGTTTTCAACCCCTATATTCTCGGTAAATCATTTGTGGAAGACATTTTAAAAGTGCCTGAATCAACATGGTCGCTTCAAGGGTTTAATCTTCTTAAACATCTTGGTTTCAGTTCGCAGGATATTGAAGACGCGGAACTTTTCGCGTGCGGAACAATGGGGCTTGAAGGCGCACCCGGTTTAAAGAAAGAGCATTATTCCGTTTTCGATACCGCGGCTCCTTCCGGCAAGAAAGGTAAAAGATCGATACCGTGGACAGCGCATATCGGGATGATGGCGGCTGTGCAGCCTTTTATTTCCGGGGCGATATCCAAAACTATAAATATGCCTAACTCCGCGAATTACGATGATGTAAAAGGCGCTTATATGCTTTCGTGGAAGAACGCGCTTAAAGCGGTCGCGCTTTACCGAGACGGATCAAAACTTTCTCAGCCTCTTAACACATTCGCTCCCGGAGCAGATCCGTTAGCTGACACTATATTAAAAGTTGAAAAAGGGCTTGAACTTCCTTCCGTACCGGATCGCAAGAAGGGATCCAACACAAGGGGTTTGAGAAAGCCGCTTCCAAACCGCAGAATGGGTTACACGCAAAAAGCTAAGATCGGCGGACATTCAATTTTTATTAGAACAGGCGAATACGAAGACGGAAATCTTGGCGAGATCTTCCTTGATATGCACAAAGAAGGCGCGGCTTTCCGAAGCCTTTTAAACAGTTTCGCGATCACAGTCTCGCTTGGTTTACAATACGGCGTTCCGCTTGAGGAGTATGTTGACGCGTTTACATTCAGCCGGTTTGAGCCTAACGGAATGGTGCAGGGGCACGATTACGTGAAAATGGCGACGAGCGTTATTGATTATGTTTTCCGCGATTTGGCGATTAGTTATCTGAAACGAAGCGACCTTGGGCAGGTGAAACCCGAAGACCTCGTCGCCACAACGACAAAGAGCGAAGCTGAGATGGGCGATCCAAAACCACGCGCGGACAAACAAAGCACCGGTTTCAGGCCGAATGCTTCCGTTTCCATACCGTCTGCGGCGCCTGTTAAACCTCAAAAACCGCCGGTTTCGGGCAGTACCGCTCCAAAAGCTATGATTACGCCGCCGTATTCGCAAAACGCGCCGCAGAATACACCGTTTAATTCTATGCAAAACGCGGCCGCAAATATGCCGCATAACGCGCCTCAGATGGCAGCGCAGATTGCGGTAATGGATGAAGCGGGATTTGAAGAATCCTATCCGCAGGAAAGCGAAGTAATAAAAATTGTACAGGCGCGTATCAAAGGTTACGAAGGAGACGCTTGTTCTTCATGCGGTTCATTTACGCTTGTAAGAAACGGAACGTGCATGAAATGCGACACATGCGCGAGTACAACAGGCTGTTCCTGAGTAATGTGTAATGATTGATATGCAGTGACCGGCGTGTTTTGGATTTTAATGTTGTGAATTTATTTTACGCGGCGTTTATTCCGGGATTGCAGGATGTTGTCTCTGATGTTTTAAAGGAACGCCTTTCTGATTTAAAAATTATTAAACTGGTTGACGGCGCTGTTATTTTTGAGACGGAAACCACTTACGATAAACTTAACTTTTTTTGTTTTAATAATATTTTCGCGGTCATTGATGTTGCTGAAAAATTTCACACAAAGGCACGGGGGCACGGAGGAAATATTTTAGATGAGTATATTAATACAGTTACAGAAGGAATTGGCAATACGAATATTATTATAAATAACAGTAAGAATATTCAAAGTTTTAGAATAGTTGCGTTAAACGAAAATATTCCGGCGGCAATTGATTATAGGCTGCGGGCGCAAGCTGAGAATTATATATCACGTCTTTCCGCACTAAAAGTAAATCGTTCTTTGCCTGATACGGAGTTTTGGTTTTTACACCGAAGCGAAGGGTTTTGCGTTTTCATGAAACGCCTTACATTGCGTTCTTCGTGGGATAAAACTCTTCACAAAGGAGAACTGCCGCCGCCTTTGGCGTGGACTTTATGCCGCCTCGCGCGTCTTAAACACAGCGATGCTGTGCTTGATCCGTTTTGCGGTTACGGATCAATCCCGCAGGAAGCGCTTAAGCATTTTCACGTAACGAATTTTACCGCGTGTGACAATAACAGCGAAGCGGTTTCGTATACACAGTCAAGGTTTAAAAATAATAAGATTTTTTCTCTGCACAAACGCGATTACTGCGAATTGCCGGCGCTAATCGGTGAAAACAGCATTGACGCTATTGTTACAGATCCGCCGTGGGGGCATTTCCGCGAAACAAAAGACAGTGATTTTTTACTAAAAATGTCAGATATTTTTTATAAGCTGCTTAAAAAAGGCGGAAGAGCAGTTGTGTTATGTGCAAACGACGGTAACTTTACGCAGTTTTCCCGCTTTGAATCTGAAGCTAAAATCCCGATACTTCTATCTGGTAAAAAAGCGCTGATTATAATTTTGAATAAAAATTAATAGATAAATCCAATTGTGATGCCTCCGTACCAGCCCAATATGTTGTTACGTGACATGACCCCCCCTTGCAGTGAAAAGACAAAGCTTAACGGATAAAAATGTATCTGCGCTCCTGCCAATAGCGATGGATCTGTGTTTTCTGTTAAATCATATTCAAGGCGCGCACTGAGACCGGCGTTTAACCATGCGGCGCGGTAGAGGATACCCGTTCCAAGCATTAAGGCTGGAATAAGCCCTTCAGGACCGCGCCAGAAAAGAATAGGGCAGAGTGCCAATGAAAAGCTCCCGCCCAGTGTATTTGTCAGCTCTAATGATAGCGGCGCGAAAAATCCTACGCCGCGTCCGGGACTCAGAGGAAAAGCCCCCTCGTTTCCCGCCCATGTGTAACTGACGCCGGCCGCGAAAGCCAGCGGGATGCCGTCACCTCTTAAAAAATTATATTTTACGGAACCAGTTATTCCCCAATCTTCCCTGTAGGGATTTATATTAAAAATGGTAGTAAGTTCAAGATGGTTTACCGGCGTTACACTCATGCCGAGTTTAAACGGAATATCAAAAACTTCTTTTTGCGCACCATGAAGAATGAAATTCCCCGCAAGAACACCGGCATTGAATTGGAAACTTCCCAGCGGAAGAGTATGAGGCAAAGGCGTAAAAGACAATCCTGAAATTCCGCTGTCAAGCGACAATGGAAAAATATTAACGGAGTAATCAATTTCGGTTTCTATTCTTATCGTTATTATCCGCGGCGTACCACTGTCATCATCATTCTGTGTTAGCTGAAATGCAGACGCTTCCATCAAAATGGTATAAACGCCTTCGGGCAGCGCCCTTCCCGCAGAGTCCCTGCCGTTCCATAATATTGATTGATACCATGTATCAAAAACATCAAGCTGTCTTTCGAATACCGCAGCGCCCGCCGCATTTAATATTCTAAATGATGCGGTTCCCGGAGCCGATACATCAAAACGAAAATCTGTAATACCGAGATGACCTGTATTAAAAGGATTAAATCTGTTTCTTGATAAAGATACATTATCAATACTGAAGACAGCCGGTCTCATATAAATATCTACCGCAGTTGTTTCATTGTTTCTGATTAGCACGTCCGCGGCAGCGTCTTCCCAGCCAAAAGCGCGAACCCTGATTGTGCGTACCCCAGCGGCAAAATTTAAAACCGCTTTATATTCATGCGAGAGAGGCGGCGGCTCATTCTGTTCTCTTGATGTTATCTGCGGATTGAACGGAAGATACGCGGGACTTCCTTCGGCTCTGTAAACGGAGAGCATTGCAAACCCGCGCTCTTCTTCCATCTTGATTAATACAACAAGCCTTCCTGTATTTGAAAGCGTTACATTAAAACGCTTGTCATTATAACCATCTTTAACGAGTCTGATTTGATATTCGCCCGCTCCCATGTTTTCAAATCCCACGGGAGTAATCCCGCGCTCAATGCCGTTTATAAAAACTCTTACACCCGGCGGATCTGATTGAATTGTCAGCCCTCTGCCTTCCGCCTGAATAAAATTATCTTCTGTAATAATGTTTGGCGCGCGCGCCGCAAGCAATGACGGAAAGACGAGAAGAAGGGCAAGCGCCGTAGTAATTATTTTTTGCCTGAGCATGGGTTTATTTTATCATATTATTTGATAACGGTCAGTATTGCATATTCTCTTGCCCATCCTTCAATTTTCCATTCTCTCTGAAACTCCACCATGATGTTTCCGTGAAGATGATATGATCGATAAAATGAAGCCCCAATATCCGTGCTGCGGATTGCAGGCGGTTTGTGATCTCATCATCCTCAGGCGAGCTTTCAAGCTGTCCCGACGGGTGGTTATGCGCAACGCAGAACGCCGACGCTCTGTCCTGAATGAGGTCGGCGAATACTTCGCGCGGGTGGACAATTGTTTTGTTGACAAGCCCGATGGTTACGATTCTGACGGCCAGCACTTCATGCGCACCGTTAAGCGACAGGCTGATAAATCTTTCCTGTTTGCGGTCGGCATTGTGTCTTACAAGAGCGAAAATATCCTTTGGATTTTTTACCTTGACAGAAGACGGACCGAAGCGCCTCCTTCCGAACTCCAGCATTGCGGCGATTGAACATGCCTTGATCTGCCCGATCCCGGGCAGCAAAGCGATTTCTTTCACGGAAGGAGTATTCTTGGTTTTCTGCAAGAATTTAAGCAGATCGCTTGAGAGCCTCCTTACATTTTTTCCGCGGATTCCCGCGTTCAAAAGGATTGACAGTAATTCCCTGTCGGATAAAGCTCCGGGCCCCCGCGCAAGCAGTTTCTCCCGCGGCCGCTGTTCAGGCTGCATTTTTGTAAAAACTGTTATTTTAATTTCTTTCATACACATATATGGCGCGGATATGCCGCCTTGCTTGCGAATAATTGTAAAATTTTGAAATTAATTTTTTTTTAACGGCGGTTATTGTTATTCTTTACGCGGTGAAAATCTCCCGAAATACTCACCGGATTTCTGCCGATAATAAGCTATGTTCCAATTAATCCCACGAATAATAATCTCGATTCTTGTACTGTTTGTAATCCTCTCGTGCGCTACTATTCAGCCGGACGCGGCGGCGGAAAGTTCAGCCGCAGTATCGGAAGTATCTGAAGAAGGGCGAGCGGTGTCTGTTTCTGATGCAGAAAAACCTCTGCCGCCTGAAATGATAATGGGGCGGGGGAATGTCAGCGCGGAAAAAATGGCTGGTTTCCTTTTAACCAATAACTCAGGGGCGGACAGCGATTTTGTGCATAATCTCGCGGGGTTTTATGTTTACGAGGCGGCGTTTGAAGGCGTAAATCACGATATCGCTTTTATTCAGATGTGCCTTGAAACAGGATTTTTGCGGTTCGGCGGGCTTGTACAGCCGCAGTGGAATAATTTCGCGGGGCTTGGCGCGATTGGGCCGGAACAGCCGGGACTGGTTTTTCCCGATGTGCGTACAGGAGTACGCGCTCATGTTCAGCATCTTAAGGCATACGGAAGCGCGGAACCTCTTAACGGCGAACTTGTAAATCCGCGTTTTCGTTATGTGCAAAGAGGACGCGCTCCCTCTTACGAAGGGCTTGCCGGTACATGGGCTGCTGACAGGCAGTACGGGGTCAAGTTACGTGACATTCTGACAAGGCTTTACGATTATTCATTCTGAAGATTGCGAAAGCGATATACAGGGGAATGCCGGAAGCAAACCACGACAGCGGATTAACAAGGCAGACACCGGTGAAGCCCATGTATGGAATTAAAACAGAAAACGCTAATATGCTCATAACGGTTTCCATCGCGCTGCATAAAAGCGGAGCGGATTTTTTTCCGAGTCCCTGAAGTACGCTTCTGAATACAAGCATGATGCCGAGAATAAAAACAGTGTAGCCTGTAATCAAAATATATTGAGCCGCAAGCTCTATCGCTTCACTTGAGTCTTTTAAAAATAACGTTACGATGTGTTTTCCCGTAAATTGATTTAAAACCGCCATGAATAAACCGAGAGCCGCGGCTATAAGGCAGGCTTGAAATAAACCTTTATAAACACGATCCATTTTTCCCGCGCCGTAATTCTGCGCTGTGTAAGTTGTCATGGCTCCCGAAAGCGCGAAGACGGGCATCATGTTTAATCCGCGCACGCGCTGCGCCGCCGAAACCGAAGCGATTGTTAATGAACCGAGGCTGTTCACTGCGGATTGAACGAGTATGTTTCCCGCTTCTACAATGGAACGCTGTAAAGCCATAACAATGCCGAGAGACAAGTGCTCTCCTATCTCTTTTCGGTTTATAAACCAGTCGCGCTTTTTTGGAATAAAGCCGGGGAAACGTTTTATCAATACATATAACGCGAGAAGCCCTGCGATTAATTCGGCGGTGACAGTGGCGAGAGCGGCGCCTTTAATTCCCCACTCAAAAACCACAACAAACACTATAACAAAAATTATTTTAAAAACTGTTCCGATAATAAAACATATTAATGGGGAAACGCTGTCTCCTCCCGCTCTGATAAAACCTGCTAATAAAACGGAAAAATAAAGCGGGATAACTCCGCTTATGGTTATCATTGTATAGCTGACAGTGCCATTCAAAATTTCTTCCGGTGTGCGCATAAGTGTCAGAAAAAATTTTATTAAAGGCATAAAAAGAATCATAAAAATTATACAGATAATAAAACTTAAAATAACACCTGCTGCCACGCTTCGTCTGATGCCTTCTTCATTTCCCGCTCCGGCGCGTTGAGCTGTGATTATTGTAAAGCCGCCTGTTACGCCGAAACAAAAACTAAAAACAAAAGTAATCAGACTGTAACCCGCTCCGACTGCCGCAAGCCCGTTTATGCCAAGCCAGCGGCCTACAATAAAAGCGTCCGCCATTGTATAAAAAATATGTATAATTTCTATTCCCAGAATGGGAAGCGCGAACAGAATTATTCTTTTGGCGGGGTTTCCGTGAGTCAATAGCAGCGGATCGTTATCTGATTTTTTTTTCATTATGAAGCGGCGTTGAAATCCCAGGGTTCGTAGATTTTAGGAACATCCCCAAGCAGTCTTTTGGTGTAATCTGATTTCGGGCTTAGTATCGCTTCATCGGCTGTACCGCGCTCTACTATAATTCCTTTTTCCATTATGTAAACCGTGTCGGAAATATAATAGGCAAGCCCCATGTCATGCGTGATAAACACAATCGTCATATTTATTTCGTTACGCAATTTTAAAAGCATATCAAGTATTGTCGCGCGTGAGCAGGCGTCAATCATTGATGTTGGTTCGTCTGCGATCAAAAGCCGCGGATGAAGCATAAAAATGCGGGCGATCATCAGGCGCTGCATTTGTCCGCCTGAAAGTTCAAAAGGATATTTGTTGGAAAGCTCTTCAAATTTTAAATTGACAAACTTGCAGGCGTCTCTCATCTTTTCAAATTTTTCATCTTTGCTTAAATTGTTAAGCCCTTTAAGCCTTATGCAGTCAAGAAGGACTGAATCAATCTTGTTAAAAATATTATAGGTTGAGTATGGGTCTTGAAAGATCGCCTGTATATTCTGCCAGTACGATCTGCGTTTAGCGTGGCTTGATATGTCGCGGATTTTTCCTTCGTAAAAAATTTCTCCTTTAGTGGGATTAAGAAGCCCTAAAATTATTTTCGCCAGGGTTGTTTTCCCGCTGCCGCTCTCTCCTACAATGGAAATTATTTCCCCCCTGCGGAATTCAAAATCGACATCATTAACAGCGGTTGTTTTATTATTCGCGCGTCCGAACTCTCTTGTAATATTTTTGCCGCTCAGGAAAACATCGCCCGTTGTTTTTCTTTCGTTCATACTGCCTCCGACGGTTTCTTCAAGCCCGCGCTTTCATCCGCTTTGTAAAGCTGCCGCAGCTTTTCCTCCGGTACAGCGCACTTGAATGTTCTACCTGGACCGGCGGATTTATTTTCAGGCGTTAAATCATTACATTCATCTTTATACCGGCAGCGTTCGAGGAAACGGCATCCTTTATGTTTCAATTTTAAATTGGGAGGAGCGCCGGGAATCGCCTGCAGCACATGACCTCTTGTGCCTTCTTCAGGAACGATAATCGAGTTCATAAGGCCTTTGGAGTAGGGCATTATGGGATCAAAAACCATTTCCTTCGCGGTTCCGCGCTCGACAATTTCCCCGGCGTACATCACCATGATGTCGTCCGTTACATTGTACAAAAGCGGCAGCTCGTGCGTGATAAAAACCATCGCGCGGATAAAACCTTTTTCCATAAGGCTGCGCAAAAGTTTTATTACAATTTTCTGCGATGAGACATCAAGTGCGGAAGAAGGTTCATCCGCGATTAACACTTTTGGTTTTAATATGGTCGAGATCGCGATAACAGTGCGCTGCTTCATTCCGCCGGAAAGTTCAACCGCGTACTGGTTTAAAACTTTTTCAGGAAGGTTGAGGACTGAAAAACGCTCACGCGCCAAATCGTAAATATCTTTTTTAGAAAGATCGATCTTGTGCGCGCGAAGTACATCCTCAATAAAACAGATGATTTTCCGCGTGGGATTAAGCGCGTTCATCGCCGCCTGCGGAATATACGCGATATCTGTGCCTAGCACTGTCTGCCTGATCACATCCGCTTCAAGCGATGTTATATCTTTTCCGTCTACAATAATGCTTCCCGATTCATAAAATAACGGCGGAAAATAATATCCCATAACGCTCATCGCAAGCGTACTTTTTCCGCAGCCTGATTCTCCGGCTATTCCAAGCGATTTTCCGTCTTCAAGATTAAAAGATACATTATCAACAGAGCAGACTTTTTCGTTCATGCGGGTTTTGTAAAACGTGGTTAAATTTTTTACTTCCAGTATCGCCTGAGGCATCGTCAGCTCCTTATCTGCGGGTTAAAAATTTGATCAAGACCTGAGTTCATCAAGTTAAGAGAGAATGTGATAAGAGCTATCATCACAACCATCGGGAAGAACGCCCACCACGCGCCCGTAAAAAGAGCGTTAAAGATTCCCGCCCAGTGCATCATTAAGCCGAGCGTCGCGACATTCCGCGGGCCGAGACCCAGCATGGAAATTGTGGCTTCCGAAAGAATACCCGCGGCGACCTGAAGAATAAATGCCATTACAACATAAGACGCGATATATGGAAGAATGTCTCTTATGATAATGCGCGGCATGCTGTGTCCCGATAATTTTGAAAGATTAACATGATCGCGGTTTCTCAGCGACGTAGTCTGCGCCCGCACTGATCTCGCTGTCCACGGCCAGCTTGTAAGTCCTATTACTATGCCTATCGTTATGATACTGGTGTTGCTCAGGCTTATCGAAATTAAAATTAAAATCACAAAAGAAGGAATTACAATAAATACATTTGTCAGGCTGGATAAAAAATTATCATAAACTCCGCCAAGATAACCGGCTAATAGTCCTACCGCAAGACCGATTAATGTGGCGATACTCCCCGCGATTAACCCTATCTGAAGGGAAGATTTGGTTCCAGCTACAAGCTGCGCCAGCATATCGCGTCCGAAGTTATCAGTGCCAAGCAGATGAAGCTGTATCGGCCCTTTCTCCCTTACGATCGCTGTAAGACCGAACGATGCCATAAGCTCTGCTATCGCTATATCGGCTTCTGACATGACAATTTCTTCTTCAATTATTTCTACATGCCGCTGGAGATATTCTTTTAAGTTAGGCGGCTGAAACTTGTTGCCGATCATTTCCAGAGGATCGCGTCTGTCAAACATCGGGTATATTATAATAAATAATAATATAATTGAGATTACCGTAAAACCGAATGTAAACTTTCCTGATTTAAAAATCGTTCTTAATGTATGATTCATTTTTACGCTGACCTCAATGTGATGCGTTTTATTAAACGTAGTTTCATGCTTCTTCCTCCTGCTGCGTCATGCGGACCCGCGGGTCTATAATGCCGCAGATAATATCAACGACAAAATTTGCAGCTAACACCATTATTGATATCATCAACGTACAACCTGATATAACGGGGAAATCCTGCGCTCTTATCGCGCTGAAAAGCATTGTGCCGATGCCGGGATAGGAAAATACAATTTCGGCGATTAAGTTTCCTCCTATCATTGTGCCGAGCGAAAGCGCAAGGCCTGTAATCTGCGGAAGCATCGCGTTACGGAAAACATACCAGACAACTTTTCTGTCTTTAATGCCCATAAGACGCGCGTATTTTACATAATCGGCGTTTAGTTCATAAATTGACATTTGCCTCATGCCGAGGGACTGGCCTCCTATCGCGACAAGAACCATCGTCAGGAACGGAAGGCGGTAGTGGCTTATAACAGATAAAATAAAATCGGGGTTTGTCCAGTTTGGAAGCATATCAAAAGCGTACCCAAGACTCCCCGGAAAAAGCCCGAGCCTGACCGCGAAAAAATATACGTTTGTATACGCGAAGCCGAACGCGGGAATCGCGCTTAAGAATAAAAAGAACGGAAAAAATACTCTGTCAAAGATTCCTTTTCTGTAACCTGTAAACGCGCCAAGCGCGTTGCCTATAAACCATCCTGTAATGATTGCCGGAAATTGCAGCATGAGCGTCCAGTGTACAGACGCGCCGATCATGTCCGCGACAGGGCGCGGATAGAATGTAAATGAGATGCCAAGATCGCCTTTAATTACATTGCCCAAGTAAACAAAAAACTGCTGCCATATTGGTTTATCAAGGCCGAACAAGCGCGTATAGGTGTCGTACATCATCTGCACTGTCGCGTAATCCGTAGCGCCCGCTGACATTCTCGCGACTATCGCGTTAACAGGGTTGCCGGGTATAAGACGCGGTAAAAGAAAATTAAGGAAGATTGCAATAAGAAAGGTTAATAAATACCACAGAGATTTTTTCGCAAAGTACCTCGGGAGTCCTTTTAATTGAAAACCTTTCAATTTCACGTTCCTCCTTAATTAATGGCGTCTAACACTATGACGTATAACGAGTAAAAAAAAGTCCACAGGATTTTTCCTGTGGACTTTGACATCAGATAAGTTTTATCTTGCTGCCGGCCTGATTTGATAGAGGCCTAAAATACCGTAACCGTCGATAAAGCAAGTTGGCGGGATATTTGATCCATCGCCGGCTCTGGGGTAATTTGTCCAATGAGTTGTGTTAACCGCGTGGAACATACCCGGCCTGTACATAAGGCCTGCCGCGGGCATTTCCTGGAGGTAGATTATATTAAGTTTTGTCCAGAGATCTTTAAGCTGCACCGGATCAGTTGTATTCGGAATCTGATCGATAATTCTTTCAGCTTCCGCGTTCTGGAAGCGTCCATAGTTACCGATTGTGTTAGGTGTTCCGACCGGAGGAAGGTAATTACTCGCCATCATTTCATAGGCTCTTGACCACGGAGACGTAATGTTTACGCCGCCTGGGCTCAGCATGAGAATGTCGAAGTTACCGGTGTCGCGGTTTACATAATATGTCGGAGCTTCCGGGAAGTAGGTGGTAATATTGATACCGATAGCTCTTGCGGAATCGGCGACGATTTCGCATGACGCGTTCCAGTCTGACCAGCCGTATGGGCACTGAATCTGGAATGCAAGTCTTACGCCGCCTTTCGCGCGGACGCCGTCAGAACCTCTTACCCATCCGGCTTGATCGAGAATTCTGTTCGCGCCAGCTGTATCAATGCCTGTCCACTGCTGCGCTCTTAACTGTGATTCGTCAATAAGCGCTTTTTCCGTGGTTGTAGGAAGCATCATGTGCGCTTCTTTCGGAGCTGTCTGCCCTGACATCGCGTTTATACCAATCTGATCATAATTGATAACCATCGCGATTGCCCTGCGTACTGCGGCCTCGTTAAGACCGGGTTTCTGGGTGTTAAACACAATACTCGGAATTACGCCGGGGATGTGCCACGGAGCCGCGGGCAGATATGTTTGAATATTGTACTGGAAGAATGTTTCGATCTGCGCGATAAACTGCTGTGAAATATCAACCTGAGCCGCGCGGAAAGCCGAATCTCCGGCCGCGTTGTCGGCGTATACATTGTTGATAACGAATCTAGGCGCGGGAAGTTTTCCGCGGTGGGACGCGTGTGCTCCCCAATAATTGTCATTTCTTATAAGTACAAGTTTGGTATCGTCGCCGAAGTAGAACATATACGGGCCTGATCCATAGCTGTCCCATCCGGGGAATCCTACCAGATCAGCGCGGCCTTTTCCAAGCTCGCCGCTTGCAAGTTTCGCTTCCCAGTATGCTTTCGGCGTAATTGAAATTTCGCTGATTGCGCGTAACATACTCAACTGATTAAAGTTGCCCGATTTTCCGGTGAAAACAACAGTGCTGTTGCCTTGCGCGGTAACGCTGTCAAGATACGGCCAGTAGGTGTTCATCGCTATACCGTCATAGTTCTGCCCCAATTGGAATGTATAGACAACATCCGCCGCCGTTACAGCCGCGCCGTTGGAGAATTTCGCGTTAGGATTTAACTGAACAGTTAAAACCCTGCCGTCTGCGCCGCCAAATGAGTAGGATGCGGCAAGCTGCGGATAAAGTTTTCCATCCAGCATATTGTGAATAAAGAGTGTTTCATAAACCAGCTGGCGTGCGCCGTTACCTGCCAGAGCATGCGCGTTTGACACATAAGGCTGATTTCCTGACGGAGCGCTCCATTGCAGGCCGCTCAAATAAAGGGTTTCATTCCGTGGGAATGTGTACACGGCCGGCCCTGTCACTTGCTGCGTTTGTTGTCTGCAGCCCACGAAGACTGTTCCTGCCGCAATGACTAAGATAAGCATTGCAAGGAGCAAGATACTTCCTCTTTTCATAATTTCCTCCTAATTAAGAAACAGAAATTTAACAGCTTACCATATAAACTGTTTGGTTCATTATCTCACCTGAATTCAAATATAGCAAATAAAAAAATGAAAAATTTATCGGGTGATAGCTTTGCTTATATACTTTTTAGGTAATTCAAGCTGTCTTTTGCACATTCTATGGGGCTTTTTCCCGGAGTGGGGAGGTCCTGTTCTACGACAAGCCATTCCGCGCCTGCTTTTCCGGCTGCCGCGATGATTCCCAGAATATCCTGCACTCCGTAACCCACAGCTCTGAACGGGAAGACATTCTCCGAGCGGGCTTTTTTAGCCTCTCCGATTAGATCGTAATCCGCCTTTATTTTTTTTCCGTCTGACGAGCCGAAATCTTTTAAATGCACTACAGGGGAGCGGCCTGTATATTTTAATATATACTGAGCCGGATCTACCCCGCCTATCATCGCCCAGCAGACATCAATTTCGGTTTGCAGAATGTTTGCCGGAATGCTGTCAAAAAGGTCGTCAAGAGCGTATTTTCCGTTGTATCTCTCAAATTCAAATTCGTGATTATGGTATAAAAGGACGGCTCCCTTTTTGTTTACAATTTCGCCCAGCCGCGCGATGCCTTTTTTTACTTCTTCGTAATTGGGGCTTGAGCTTCGATCCTCATTATTAAGGAAGGGAACGACTATATACTTGCAGCCGATTTCGATATGGTAATCGATCGATTTATCAGGATCGGAAATCATGCTGCGGTAGGGGACATGCGCTGAAACCGCTGTTAACCCCGCCTTGTCAAGCGAGTCCTTAAACTGCGCGGCGGTTTTTCCGAATGCGTCGGCAAGCGCAAGTTCTACATATTTGTAACCTGCGCGCGCGACTTCCGCGAGAGTTCCGTCAAAATCATTTTTTAGTTCGTCCCTGACATTGTAAAGCTGTAACATAATCGGCAGCATAGTTTTCTCCTTATAATAGATTGATAATTAATTATCACACAGGTTTTACCATCGGTCAAATGAAGTTTTTAAGTTGACGGACTGGGAAAGTCAGGTATACTAAAAAGTATTATGTTAATACAAAAACTCCATGATAACTGGAAAATGCGGAAATTAAACAGCGGCTCTTTATTACCTGCTGTGGTACCCGGTTCGGTATACAATGACCTGTTAAAAAATAAACAGATTGAAGATCCTTTCTGGCGCGACAACGAAGACAAGGCTTTCTCTGTTATGGAAAATGATTTTGAATACCGCTGTGAATTTTCCGTTCCGCCAAAGATGCTCGGCATGGATAAAATACTTCTTCGCTGCGAAGGCATTGATACGATCGCGGATATTTTTCTTAATAATAAATCGATCTCTCATACCGATAATATGCACCGCATCTGGGAATTTGACGTTACGGGAATTATAAAAAAAGATAAGAATGAACTTAAAATTATTTTTTATTCGCCTGTTAAATTCGCGGGTGAAGCGCATAAAAAGCAAAAGGTTGACGGTTCTTCCCACGCTCTTGACGGTTTTCCGCAAATCAGGAAAGCGCATTGTATGTTCGGCTGGGACTGGGGGCCGCGCCTTCCCGATGCCGGAATATGGCGTGATATCAACCTTGCCGGAATCCGCATGGCGCGTATCGATAATGTTTACATAACGCAGAAACATAAAAAGGAATCTGTGGAACTTGATGTGCGCGTGGATATCGACAGCGCGGTAAATTTACAGCGTGACGCGAAATATTCATGGAAGATTATAATTACAGATCCCGCAGATAACGAATTCGAATTTGATAATTTATCTAAAAAAATAATAATTGATAAACCGCAGTTGTGGCAGCCCAACGGTTTTGGTTCGCAGCCATTGTATAGTGTAAAAGTAATTCTTTTAAGCCCGAAGGGGAAGGAGATTGATTCCTGGGAGCGTCGTATTGGTCTTCGCACGATGACCATAAGAAGACAGAAAGACAAATGGGGAGAAAGTTTCGCGGCGGATGTAAACGGCACCGCGATCTTCGCGATGGGAGCGGACTATATCCCCGAAGATAATATTCTAAGCAGGGTTACTCCCAAACGCACAAGAAAACTTCTTGAACAATGCGCCGCAGCCAATTTTAACTCGATACGCGTATGGGGCGGCGGTTATTATCCCGACGATTTTTTCTTTGACGCCTGCGACGAACTCGGCCTTGTCGTTTGGCAGGATTTCATGTTCGCGTGCGCTGTGTACGATCTTACGGAAGAGTTTGATAAAAACATCAGAGCTGAATTTGCAGATAACATAAAACGCATACGTCATCACGCGTGTCTTGGACTCTGGTGCGGCAACAACGAAATGGAATGGTTTGTGGCGCAGGACAGATGGGTCGGTTCTCACAGGCAGAAAGCGGATTATATAAAAATGTATGAGTATATTATCCCGCAGGTTTTAAAAGAACATGACCCTGCAACATTTTACTGGCCTGCAAGCCCGTCATCAGGTGGAAGTTTTGACAACCCCAATGACGAAAACAGGGGAGACGTTCATTACTGGGATGTATGGCATGGTGACAAACCTTTTTCCGAGTACCGCAAATTCTTTTTCCGTTATGTGTCAGAGTTCGGTTTTCAATCATTTCCGCATTTAAAAACTATCATGAGTTTTACACTGCCGCAGGATCGTAATATTTTCTCGTATGTAATGGAAAGGCATCAGAGGAATAATTCAGCTAACGGCAAGATCATGAACTACATGTATCAGACGTTCCTTTATCCCAATGATTTTGACACATTGATTTACGCGTCGCAGCTTCTTCAGGCGGAGGCGATAAAGTACGGCGTGGAACATTTCCGCCGTAACCGCGGAAGATGCATGGGCGCGGTTTACTGGCAGATAAACGACTGCTGGCCTGTCGCCTCCTGGGCGAGCATTGATTATTTTTTCAGGTGGAAGGCTCTTCACTATTACGCAAAAAGGTTTTTTCAGCCTGTGATGATTTCGTGCCACGAAGAAGGGCTTCTGACGCAGGATCCCAACGCGAACCATCAACCGCTTCACAAAGCCGCGATAGAAAAAAGTTTCCGCCTGTGCGTCGCGAACGAAACAACGGAGGATAAAAAGTTAACGGTTAAATGGGCGTTACGCGACACAAAGGCGAAGGTAATAAAAGAAAAATCTGTTCCTGTCAAGGTAAGCGCTCTTTCTTCTCTTTGGCTTGATAAAATAGACGTTCCTGACATTAAACTTGATGATGAGTATTTAAGTTATCATTTATATGACGGAGAGACTGTAATTTCGGAAGGAACCGTGATTTTTTCCCTGCCTAAATTCTTCCATTGGGAAGATCCAAAGTTAAGCTATAAAATAAGCGGCGACACAATTACAATTAAAGCCGCGGCGTACGCGAAAAGCGTGGAAATCCAAAACACGAATCAGGACATGGTGTTATCTGACAATTATTTTGACATGAACGCGGGAGAGAAGAAGATAAAAATCATAAGCGGTAAAGCGGGAAAATTAAAGCTGAGAAGTGTTTTTGATATCAGATAACGGGGATGGAAATTTGCAGAACAATGATCAGGCGAATACAAATCCCTCAAATTGATCTATATATAATGAAAATATAAAATTACAAGTTCGTGTGGTTAATGTGGTTCGTGGCTAAAAAGCAATAGATCTACCTCAACACCCCCCTATACTGCTGCACTCCCAAACAGTCAAGGCGCTGTCTGTGAACAATCAATCTTTGCGAGAAATCCTCGAAGTCCTTATTTTTGCGCGGTGTCCACACGGCTTCGGCGATGGCGCATAACCGCGGGAAGATCATGTACTCTGCGAATTTTCCGGCGTAGATAAGTTCTGACCAAAGATTACCCTGTCCGCCGAGAATGTGTGAAGCGTCTTCTTTCTTTATTGACGAAGGCGCGGGATCCATCGAATATGATATATATACCGTAGACGCTCCGGCGTACATCTGTCCCGGCTCCTCCGGGTGGTCAAGATGTTTGTAATCAAGATAACATCCTTCTGTGTTAGGTGTCATGATCACATTATGCCCGCGTTTACTGGCTTTCTTGCCGCCCTTGCTTCCGCGCCACGACATCACAACAGCGTCATTAGGTAGTTGATAACCGGGCGTGTCTTCCAGTATCTCATCCCAGCCGATGGCTGTTTTACCATGTTTGGAAAGCATTTGTACAAGTTTTACTGTTATCCAGCTTTGAAGCTCGGCTGGTTTTTTTAAACCTAATTCTTCAAGACGTTTTTTGCACTTCGGGCAGGCTTTCCAGCGGGTTGGCGGAACTTCATCGCCGCCTATATGCACATATTTTGATGGAAATAATCTCGCGAGAGTTTCAAAAACTTTTTCGGCAAGATCAAAGATCTGATCGTTTCCCGCGCAAAGGACATCTTTAAAAATACCGAAACGATCTTCAACATGATACTTTCCGCCTGTGCAGCCGAGAGAAGGGTATGATGTGAGTATCGCGCAGGCGTGACCTGGCAGGTCTACTTCCGGAATTGTTTCGATGTGGCGGCTTGCCGCGTAATCAATTACTTCTTTAATTTCATCATCGCTGTAAATGCCGCCAAACACGCGCCGCCTTCTGTTGTCTTTTCTGACAGAACCGACTTCCGTTAAAAGAGGATACTCTGGTACAGGAAGCCTCCAGCCCTGATCGTCCGTTAAATGCCAGTGGAATTTGTTTATATGATGCATGGAAATTACATCAATTAAATTTTTGATAAACGGAACAGAATAATAATACCTTGAACAGTCAAGCATAAGGCCGCGCCACGAAAAACGCGGATAATCGTTGATCTTCGCGCATGGTAAAACAAGTTCGCCGTCTTCAAAATGAGAAAGAGATAGCTGGCGTATTGTCTGTAGCGCGTGATACATTCCCGCCGGTGACGAAGCCTGGGCCGTTATGCGATCTTTTTTTATTTCAAGGTTGTACGCTTCGGGTTCAAGCCCGTCTATCTTTTCGCAGCTAACGGAAGGAAGAGAATTATCGATTTTATCCTTCATTTGATAGGATGCGGTTTCAATAACGCCGCGAAAAGCGTCATCGCCCTTAAATGGAGGAAGTCCTTTTGAGCGGAATGTTCCTTCCGCGTACTTGACAGAAACTGGTTTTGGAATAACCGCTAGTTCGTTTTTCATTAGAAATACTCCGTTACATGCTGAGGCCGAAGCGTAAATACGCGCTTTAATGTTTCTTCGTTATCAAAAACTTCAAGCCCATCCCGGCGTGAATACAGGGCGTTTTCGAGCGTCCTGTAACCTGTTACAAGCTGGCTGAGGGAAAGAAGGTCGCAGTAAATGTCAGGATCTTTTTTTGTCTTCTTTACCTTTACGCCTTCCGGCCCGAATTGAACAAGGTACTTGCCAGTGTTAGCTGAAATATGTTCATCCTCGGTTTCAATTATATATTCGCCTTCACCGGGCGGACGGCGCATAAGTTCAAGAGCTGCTTTTACGTTTACAATCCTTGTCATCTCGCGCGGTAAAATTTTTGTTTCCACAGACCACGCGTCATCAATAAAATCAAACGGATCGATATGGGAAGGCATTAACCATTTAAAATTTTCAAACTGCGCTGATAACCCGGATGTGATGCTTAACGCTCCGTATAAACCTTTTTTGTCCGCGAACGCAAGTTCTGTTACCGACATATGATGATCGCCGTCTTCCGTTATGTCTTGATATCTTATGTAGCTCTTTGCTTTCCCGGTTTCGTCCTTCCAGAGGTAAATATAAATTCCCGTCGAGCATGGATCGTTATTCGTAAATATTTTCCAAGCGCGGTTATCAGGCCAGTAATCCCTGTGTATGCCGTGGTTGACATCTGCGATGTAAGCCGAGTGAACCTGCGCAAGAAGGGAAGTGTCATCACCGGGGAGGACGTGAACAAACTCTCCCTTTGCTTCTATCTCGGATAAATCACCCGCGTCAATTGTAATGTTGTTCCGTGCGCATGTTAATTCATAGCCGAATTTTCTGTAGAACTCATGGCTGAACGGAGTAAGGTTTGAAAAGATTACGCCTTTCTCGTAAGCCTGCGGCAGAAGTTTTTCAAATATGCGCCTAACAAGTCCGCCCTTCCTTGCTTCCGGCAGCGTGCCCACTCCGCTGATACCTGACATCTTCACGCTGTTTCCGTCAAAGCGCATCAGGTAATCAACCTCGAACATTCCGGCGAGGAGCTTCTTGCCGTCAAACACTCCCCACGCCCAATTAGGCGGATGCGCCATTGGATCCGGTTTTTGATTTTCTTCTTTAGAGTAATCCCTCCGCATATTGTAAACAATCGTGTGGATTTTATTTAATTGAATTATATCTTCCTGTTCAAGCCGTCTAATCTCCGCCATGCCAACCTCTTGATCCATCATAACATCATTTTAACAATAATGCAAAAATAAATAAAAATGTGGTTCGCGGCTAATAATTTTTACTATCCCTTTACCGCGCCCGCGGTTACGCCCTTGGTTATTTGTTTTCTGAAAATGATGTAAAAGATGATCATTGGCAGCATTCCGATAACCAGCGCTGAAAATTGCTTGCCGAAGTCAGAGGCGAGCGCTCCTGAGAACATATTGATGCCGACAGGCAGGGATTTTAAATCGTTTCTTGCGGCAAGAATGTTGATAAGGATAAACTCGTTCCATGTTCCCGTTGCTGTCAGTATCGCGACAGTCGCGGCGACAGGAGAAGCCATCGGCATGATTATATTCCAAAAAACGCTGATATATTTCGCGCCGTCAATTCTCGCCGATTCGATTATTGAATCCGGAACGCTCTTGATATAAGCAGTGCTTAAGTAAACCGACATGGGAAGTCCTATTCCTATGTACGGGATTATAACGCCGAGCCTTGTATCGTATAACCCTGCAGCGTTGATCATCAGAAAAAGCGGAACCAGAATTGACTGCAAGGTTAAAAGAATTCCTATTATAAAACAACCGTGTAAAAGAGGCGTTAATCTTGATGGAAGTTTCGCGAACGCGAAGCCGGCCATGAAACTTAAAATTATTATTGATATTACGGTAATCGATGTATACATAAAACTGTTAAGTATTAATGTTGTAAATTTTCCCATTGTCCATGCCCAGGGATAATTGCCCGCGAACCATGTAGTGGGGAAGGAGAGCTTGCTTACAGTCATGTAATCCTGCGTTGTCTTAAATGATTGAATTATCAGCCAGAAAATCGGGTATACGGTAAAGAATGTAAAAGCGATTACTATTATGTACATAACAGCAAGAGATACAGTTTTATTTTTATTGATATTTTTCATTTCATTCCTCTGATGTGAATAATTTTTCAGCTAACCGAGTTATACCGATTAAAATAAAACTGATGATAACCATGATGGTAGAGATGGCGTTGGCGGCAGGATAGTTGGGCGCGCCGCGGAAAGCCTTGTCGTACATATAAAGCGCGAGAACCGAAGTGCGCCGCGCCGGTCCTCCCTGTGTCATTACATAGATTAGATCAAATGATTTTAGAGAACCGGCAATCGCGAGGATCGCGCATGTGGCAATAACGCCTGATAACGCCGGCAGAATTATGTACCTAAGCGTCTGCATCTCGGTCGCGCCGTCAATCTTGGACGCTTCGATGATTGAAGCATCAATCTTTTGTAAATTAGCTAAAAAAATAATAACATAAAAACCTGTATACATCCAAAGAATAACAGCGAGCACAGGAAGCATCGCGTTCTTTCCCGGAACAAACTCTGCTGCAGGATTAAAAAATCTCTGTATTTCCAGAAAAACGCTGTTGGATGTCAGAAAAAACCTGCTGAAAAGTATGCCGATAATAACCGCGGAAATTACATTGGGCAGGTATATCATCGCCTGAAAAAAACCCGTTCCCTTTATTAAGTTACGCGAAAGAATGTAAGCGAGAAAAAATCCCAGAGGAATCTGTCCGAAAACTGAAACCAGAATAATCCATAAATTATTTTTAAGCGCGATATAAAAATATTGATCTGTAAAAATATCAATGTATGCCTGAAAGCCCGTAAAGCCGAATTTCTGATTCGCGAAAATGCGCCCGCCTGAATAATTTGTAAGGCTTAAAGCCACGGAAAAAACTGCAGGGAACGCCATCACAGAAAGATAAAGAAGCAGAGCGGGCAGGACAAGCAATGCGTAAGAAAATCTTTCTTCTTTTTTTGTATTAATTTTTATCATAACCCGCTCCGTCAAATTACCATGTTCCTGCCGCTCGTCCCCGGTCAAAAGCCCGCTGGATTTCTTCCGCCGCCTGTCTCGGAGTTTTTGTGCCAAGCCCTATTTCCTGAAGGCTGTCATTGATCACATTGTAAACATCGCTGTGAAAAACAGAATCAATTACAGCGGTAAGAGAAGTGTATTCGCTGTCAAAACGTCCGGCTGTTATCTGAATAGGTTCAAGGTTAAGGTGCGATGTATCTATATCTGTACGCGCCGCCGCTCTGTACGCTCCGTCCTGGATGCCCCTCATTTGCACCTCACGTCCTGTCAGCCATTTTATAAGCCGCCATGCCGCTTCTTCGCGCTGTGAGCCTTCAGGAATTGCCGCGTCCATTGCCCAGCCTGTTCCAAGAACGCCTGAGTTTGTTTTATTAATCCGCGCGTTTTCAATGTCGGGGAATACAGTGAGCCTTATATTGCGCTGTCTTTCAGGCGGTATCAGCGCGCGTTTTGTGCTTAAGTCTGTTATAAACTGACCGACTCTCCAGTCGCCGTCGATATAATACGCGCATGCGTTATTCGCAAATAACCCAGGACCGTCGCCGTAGGTTGTGGCAAGAGATGACCTTGCGATTACACCGTCGGTGTATAACTGCTTTATAAATTCAAGCGCGTTTACAAAAGCCGGATCTGTAAACTTTGCGTTCTCCGCGAGAATTTCTTCATGCCAATGCTGTCCGCCGAACCGTCCGGCGATCATTGAGAAAAGACAGCTCTGCATTACCCACGCGTCCATATTCGGCATGATAATCGTCTCATAACCCGCCGCCTTTAACACCGGCACCTGGGCTTTTAACTCCGCGTAAGTTTTTGCAGGCTCAAGCCCAGCGGCGTTGAGGACTTCCATGTTGACATATAAAACATGAGTCGTGGTAATGGTCAGCGGAATCATTGCGACAAAACCGGATGCCTGCTGATCGGGAAGCATCGCGATCGGATTGTAAACTCTCTCTAAACCGTCCCTCGCGATAAGAGGACCAAGATCTTTTAAAAGTCTGTTTTGATGCAATGATGTAGATCGTCCCGACGGCCATACATAAAGCACATCAGGCATATTTCCAGATGCCGCGTAGGCCTCAGCCTTGTTATGAAAAGGCTCATTGAAAAGATCTTCTATCATAATGGAAATATCGGAATTCATACTCCTGAACATACCCCATGTCCACCCTTGAGTGACTGCTGTATTCGGGCCTGTCATGTCCGCGTAATTTAAAACAGTCAGGTTTTTTGAATCTCCGTCTTTTCCGGTTTCTTTCATGCAGCCTGAAAAGAGAGATACCGCGATTAGTATCATGAGAATAATTCCCACAAACCTTGATTTTTGTAGCATTTTTAGCCTCCAAATTTAATGATTACAATATCAATTTAATTATCCGCGTGAAATCCATATAGACTGTTTTTAAGTTTTGTAGTATTATCTAAAGTAATGAGTAAATCAAAAACATTTCAGGTTGATCAAAAGGTAGTTTATCCGAGTCAGGGCGTAGGGGTAATTAAATCCATCATTCAGAAAAAATTCAAAGATTCTAAAATACCTTACTATGTAATCTACCTTGAAGTAACCGATATGACGATAATGGTTCCTGTTGACAAGGCAATCTCTCTCGGCATCCGCCCGACAGTTTCGCGGGACGAGGCGATGAAAGCGCTTGAATTGATCAGCGAGGATTACGAACCGATTCCTTCGGACTGGAAAATGCGTTATCAAATGAATCTTGAACTTTTAAAGAAGGGAAGCATAAGGGATATTGCGAGCATCGTGCGTTCGCTGTATCACAGGAGCCAGGTAAAAGAGCTGCCCATCCTAGAAAGAAAACTTTATGATTCCGCTTTAAAACTGCTTGAAGATGAAATTTCCATTTCGCTTAGAAAATCTAAGGAAGAAGTTACAAACATGATATTCTCGCGGCTGGATGTCGAGTAAATATGGATTATCCTGTAGCGGTTGTTATATGTGCCGCAGGCGCTTCCTCGCGCATGGACGGGATTAAAAAAGAATTCCAAAAACTTGATACGGGAATGAGCGTGCTTGAAAGTTCGGTACGCGCTTTCGCTTCGATCTCGTGCGTTCAATCTATTGTGATCGCCATTCCTCAGGACAGCGAAGCAGATGCCCGTCACGCTCTCTCTTTCGGCTTAATGTCGGCGCGAAAACCGGAAATTCATTTTGTAACAGGCGGAAACACGCGCCGCGCCTCGGTATATAACGCGTTACGCGCACTTGTCCCGCACAATCCCCGTTATGTGCTAATCCACGACGGAGCCAGGCCGTGGGTGAGCATTTCCCTAATCGAAAATATAATAAAAGCTGTTAAAAAACATGACGCTGTTATCCCTGCAATTCCCGTAACGGAGACGCTGAAAGAATGTGACATGCCGATATGGGATATGGGACAGGGGTTAGGGGATAATATCAGTGATTTAAATACTGTTTTTATCAGCAATCATATAAAACGCGCGAATATCGGTTTTGCGCAGACGCCTCAGGCTTTTGAATTTTCACAGATTCTCAGCGCTCACGAAAAAGCTGCCGCGGTTGAAGATGAAGAATTTTATGACGACGCTGAAATCTGGGGCAAGTTCCGCGGGAATATTGCCGTTATACCCGGAGAAGAGGAAAACCGTAAAATAACTTTTCCTAAGGATTTAAATTGATGATATTTACCGCAAATACGCGCAAAGGAAAAAGCGCTTGCGGATATTTTAATTTTTATTTCCTTTCGCATCAGTTGATAATTAGTTCAAGCGCGGTATTTCTGTTATTCATATTTTTGTTAATTTTTACTTCATGTAACCGCGGCGCGGATAATGTTCCTGCGCCGGCCGAATCATCAACGGCGCAGCAGATACCGGGAGGTGTTGTCTGGTCGGGCGCGTATCCGGCCGCTATACTTCAGGCGGGAGAGAATCCTCTTTGGTTTCAGCTAACGGATGAAGGTCCTGTTCATATCGAATCAATCGAAGACGCTGTTTTTGTTTCGGCGCTTGTTCCATGGCCGTACGCGCCGCACATAAGCGTTTCAATAGAAAAGCCTGACGGGATTGTGATGGCGGTAAACCGCGACGGCTTTTTAAAATTCGCGCATGACAGCTCCGGGCGGCTTTCGCTCTACCGGTTTTCGGGCGGAGTAACATGGCAGGATTATACCGTGGGCGGATTTGTCTATTATAATGATAAACCCGCGGCGCTTTTATATTTAAACGATCGCTTTATAGATACAAACCTTCCGCTTGCGCGTCACAGGACGTGGTCGTTTAACATGAATTCTAATAATATGTTTACGCTTGAGATTCCCGCCTTAAATGCCTTCCCGGCTGAACAGGGATGGAACGCGGACACTCTGCGGCAGGGAAGCGATGGGTTTTATTATTACAGGGTATCAAGAAGAGACGGCATCGAAGGCGCGGCAAGGATGTTCCGCACTTCCAGCCTTGATTCAGCCGGAGAGGAAATTTCGATTCAGGTTTTTTACAACTCCGCGCCGCGCTCGCAGGAGATAACGCATCCTTCACTGCCGCCGTTGCCTGAAGGTTTTGTTTACACAGGTTTATATCAATCAGGCGGAAATATTATCGCTTCATGGGAAGAACAGGAAGAGTTCAACATAGGGGCAGCCGGGTTTGTGGTAATTAAAAAATAAACGGAATTTAAATTATACTATGGCGCAGAGAACACAATAAAAGGAAATATTTTGAATAACGATAAATCATTAATTATTAAACTTACTTTGCACGGAATGCTCTTTCAGGCTGTTTACTGGTTTGGATTTTGTACATATATAACGTTCATGGTAACAACGCTCATGGACTACGGATGGAAGGCGGGCGCGGCCGCCGGCGCGATAACCTGTATGTCTGTCATCGTTATGCTTGTTCAGCCTTTCTTTGGTTATTTAAGCGATAAATATTTTTCCGAAAAAAAACTGTCCGTCTTTTTATCGGCGTTAGCCGCTATTTTTTTTATATTGTTGCCTTTGTCGCTTCGTTCGGGAAATACCGCGCTGGTGCTTATCAATATGCTCGGCGTATCTGTATGCGGAATGCAGGTCGCAGGTCTTCTTGACGCGTGGATTGTCGGGCTAAAACAGGAATTCCCTTCAATCAACTACGGGCTTATCCGCGGTATCGGTTCGCTTTCTTTCGCGTTAGCCGCGCAGATCGCCGGAATGACAACCGCCGCTTTCGGTCATGACGCGCGTTTGTGGCTTGGATGTGGATCATTCTTAAGCGTTGTGTTCACTGCGTTAACATTCCGTTCCGCAAGGAAAATAAAACAGACGGTTAATGAAGAGAAGCAAATACCCGCGCTTGACAGAAAGCAGGCGATAAAACTAATTTTTTCTTCAAAGCAGTACTGTCTGCTCGTCACGGTTTCTTCTTTTCTGCTGTTAAGTAACGGAGCGATGCTGACGTTGATTCAACTGTTGATTCGCGGTTTCGGCGGAACCACCGCGCAAATCGGAACAACAACCGCAGTAATGGCAACAAGCGAAGTGCCGCTTATGTTTCTAACAGCTTTCTTCATCGGTAAATTCGGATATAAAAAAATTATAATATTTTGTTGTACATTTTATGTTATCAGATTATTCATCACAGCGTCTGTCTTATCAGTAAACGCGATGATCGGCGTACAGCTTTTACAGGGGCTTACATACGCTGTACTGATTCCTCTCTCCATGAGTTATCTTACCAATATTGTCGATGAGCGCGTAAGGTCTACAGCCATCATGACATTTACCGCAATTACAGCCTCCATGACAGGCATACTCGGCAACCTTATCACATCCGCTCTTTTGGCGGCAGGTTTTACCGCGAAAGCCGCTCTTGTTATTTTCGCGTTTTCCGCGCTCGCCGGTTTAATCACCGCGCTGTACGGTTGTATAAAAAAAATCTGGTGATTTGACGTTTATAAAAACTCTTACGGTTTAGAAAAAGCTCTGATTATCAACCCGCTTAACATTTCTTTTCAATTAGATTAAAATGATCCCATGAAAAAACTTCGTATTTTAATTCCGAAGGGAAGAATTTTTGATAATGTAAGCCGCCTTTTTTCGGAAGCCGGGTTTCCCGTCGCTCTTGCCGACAGGACATACCGCCCTGTGATGAACGTTGACTGGCTGGACGCTAAAATTATGAAACCCCAGAATGTCGGGGAGCTTTTGGAAATCGGCAGTCATGACGCAGGTTTTACCGGAATCGACTGGATAAATGAAAGCGGCGCAGATGTCGCGGAAGTGCTCGACCTTGGTTTTGATAAAGTCCGTATTGTCGCGGCGGTTCCTCAAGGATATGACGATGCTTTTTTAAAATCGAAAAAACTGGTGGTCGCGACAGAATATGTAAATCTCGCGGAAGCGTGGCTTAAATCTTGCGGTTATCAATACAGGATACTGCGCACTTTCGGCGCGACGGAAGTTTTTCCGCCGGATGACGCTGACATGATTATCGATAATACATCATCGGGACAGACGTTAAAAGATAATGGTTTAAAAATTATCGGCACGCTTCTTGAATCATCAACGCGTTTTATCGCGTCACACGCGGCGATGGCTGACGAAGAAAAGAGAGGCCGCATTGAGGAGCTTGCAATGCTGTTCCGCGCAGTTCTTGAAGGGCATGATCGCGTAATGCTTGAGATGAACATCCCAAAAGAGCAGTTTGAGTCTTTGGCATGTCTTCCCGCTATGCGAAGCCCGACTGTCGCGGAACTTTTAGGCGAAGCAGGTTTCGCAGTAAAGATCGCCGTGAAAAAAAGCGATGTTCCCGATATCATTCCCAAATTGAAAAAACTCGGTGCGCTTGATATTGTGGAATATGATTTGCGTAAAGTTGTTATGTGAAATTAGGGGTTAGGAATTAGTGGATAGGGGTTAGGTATGAACAGGATGGCTGAGATTGAGAGAAAGACTAAAGAGACTGAGATTTTTATCTGGTTGAATATTGACGGGAAGGGTAACGCGAAACTGGAATATCCGGTGGGGTTTATGTCGCATATGCTTAACACATTTGCGCGTCACGGTTTGTTTGACATTGAAGTCCGCGCGAAGGGAGACCTTAATGTTGATCAGCATCACCTTGTCGAAGATACGGGAATTGTGCTTGGGCAGTGTTTCGCGAAAGCGCTTGGCGAAAAGCGCGGCATTACGCGCTGCGGAAGCTGTTTGTTTCCGATGGATGAGAGTCTCGCAAGAGCGGCCGTGGATATTTCCGGAAGGTCATTTCTATTTTTCGACGGGCAGCTTTCGGGAACACCGTTGAAATCAACTCAGGATAACGGCGAGCAGTACGATTTTCAAACCGATGTGATAGAAGATTTCTGGCAGGGTTTTGCATCCGCCGCCGGATGCAATCTGCATCTTGAAATTCTGCGCGGCAGAAGCGATCACCATAAAATAGAAGCGCTCTTTAAAGCCGCGTCCCGCGCTCTCAGATCAGCCTGCGAGTTCGATGATCGCGTGAGAAATATAATTCCTTCTACTAAAGGTTCACTGCCGGGCTTTGATACGCCGGGAGTAATGGTATAATTCTATGATTGGCGTGATTGATTACGGCGCGGGGAATCTTGGATCTGTGATGAACGCTTTAAAGCGGCTGTCCGTTCCGGCGCGTTTTGTTTCCGGTCCTGATGAGATTAATCCTTCTTCTTCTCCGTTTGAAAAAATTATTTTTCCCGGTGACGGACATTTCGTTTCGGCAATGGCATCACTAAATAAATCCGGTTACGCGCAAGGAATAAAAGAGTGGATAAAAGCCGATAAACCTTTTCTGGGAATTTGCATCGGGTTTCAGTTGTTATTCGAAACTTCCGAAGAAGCTTCTCCCGCTGACAGAGGCGAAATTAAAGGTCTTTCTGTTATTCCCGGAACTGTAAAACGTTTTCCCGGGCGCAAGGTTCCCCAGATCGGATGGAATCAGACAAACGCTAATGATAAATCAATTTTATTTAAAGGCATGACAGATAACACATTTTTCTATTATATACATTCATACTACTGTGATCCTTCAAAAAAAGATATTTCTGCCGCCGAGACCGAATATTATGTCCGTTATTGCTGCGCGGTTGAACGCGGCGCTCTTGCCGCTGTACAATTTCACCCGGAAAAATCCGGAGCCGCGGGATTAAAACTTTTAGAAAACTGGATTGTAAATTAACAAGGAGAGAGTATGCAGGCTAAAAGGATAATCCCCTGTCTTGATGTTGATGACGGCAAGGTAGTAAAAGGAATTAAATTCGAAGGCATAAAGGATGTCGGCGATCCTGTAGAGCTTGCAAGGCGGTATAACGATGACGGCGCTGACGAGCTTACTTTCCTTGATATAGGAGCTTCATATAAAAGCCGCGCAACATTGCTTGATGTTGTTAAAAAAGTGGCAGAGGAGGTCTTTATACCTCTTTGCGTCGGCGGCGGCATACGCGTTATAAGCGATATGCGCGACGCGATGAACGCGGGCGCGGATAAGGTCGCTGTCTGCACATCAGCGCTTAGCCGCCCGGAGCTGTTACGCGAAATGGCGGCCTCCTACGGCAGCCAGTGCGTCGTGCTTTCAATCGACGCGAAAAGGGTACAAGGCGGAAACGATCTTCGCTGGAACGCTTTTTCACACGGCGGAAGAACCGATACAGGAATTGACGCGATAGAATGGGCGGTAAAAGCCGTAGAACTCGGCGCAGGAGAAATTCTTCTTAATTCGATTGACGCGGACGGTACAGGCGCAGGTTACGATCTTGAGCTTACGCGCCGCATCCTTAAAGCGGTGCCGGTGCCTGTCATCGCTTCGGGCGGAGCCGGTACTCTCGATCAGATTGCGTGCGTATTACTCAGCACGGCATCTTCAGAAATGGAAAACGGCGCGGAGGCTCCCGGAGCGGACGCTGCGCTTGTCGCGTCTCTTTTGCATTTTGAAAAAACCACGATTAAAGAAATTAAAAAACACGCGGAAGCAAAAGGCGTGTGCGTCAGGTGGTGAGGCGTTAGCCGCTACAGCCTTGGATCAACAGGTTCGCTTTCAAGAGCTAACACCGCGAACACGCACTCATGCACACGGTAGAGCGGCTCGTTTCTTGTGAACCGTTCCAGAGCTTCCATTCCGAGAGCGAACTCGTTAAGCGCAAGATTTCGTTTTTTTCCGAGAGAGCGTTTCTTTAACCTTCCAAGATTTCCGTTTAAAAGGTATTCAGGACCGTAGATGATACGCAGGTATTCCCGGCCGCGGCATTTAACGGCAGGCTGGAGCAGCTCTGTTCCCTTTAACGCAGTAAAATCATAAGGCTTTACTACCATACCTTCGCCCCCGCCGTTTGTAAGATCCTCCCACCATTTAACGCCCGCCGCAATGCTTTTTTCGTCAAGAAGATCAACCTCGATGTAATTTGTAGCCATAAAGATTGGATCATTTCCCGTGATATATTTTTTTATACATTCCATGTGGGTTACATGATTTTCTTCGTTCCATGTTTTTCCTTCCGCGGCAAGAACGTGAAACGGAGCGATTCGGTAATCGTCAATATTTTTGACATCCCAGCAATAGCGGCGGTACGCGTCTGTGTATAATTCAAGCGCTCCTGCGCGTTTATCGTATTTTTCAAGAAGCTCTGTTAAATTGACGCTTTCTTCTATTTGTCTGCCGTTAAGAGCGCCGGCGGCGTTTTTAATAACGTTAGACGCTATTGAAAGAGCTGTTCTGCCGGCTCGCCCTGCGGGACCGTATTGTTCTTTTAATAAGCTCTGCGCTTTTGCCGACCACGGCATAATCTCGGCATCTATGCAAACCCAGTCTGTGTTAAAATCATCCCAGAAAGATTTTTCCGTTAACGCGTTACACAGCCTGGTAAGAATTGTATTCTCTATATCAATGTCATTTAACGTTTTTCGCTCAAAAAACGGCCTTCCAGTTCTTGTGTAAATAGTACCGAAGCTGTTATCTGTTACGCCGAAACGTTTCGCCGCCGCTTCGCTGTTTTTGCATATAACGATTACGGCGCGAGAACCCATGTGTTTTTGTTCACATACAACACTGCCTATACCGTGTGATTTGTAGTAATCGAAGGCTTCCATCGGAAATTCAAGATAGCCGCTTTGACCGCTTGTTTCGCACGGCGACATTGTCGGCGGAAGATAGATAAGCCAGCGGGGATCGGCGGCAAAGCGGCTCATGAGTTCAAGCGCCGCCGCGGAATTTTCCGCGTTTATTTTTATAGAGCGGCGCAGCCTTGTGTTGTGGATTTTTTCGCCGAGAACATCATCAATATTGAGCATATCGTCTATCGCAGTTAATTTATCTAAAAAAGGTTTCAATGACGCGTAATACTCTTTTTTTGCTTTTACCTGCACGATTTCTTTTTCGGGATAGCGGTAAGCGGTAAGTTTTCCGCCGAATACGCATCCTGTGTCAATGCAAGAAGTGTTGTTTACTTCCTGAACATCGATGTTTGGCACATGGCCGTAAACCACAAGTGCTTTTCCCCTGTACTCATTTGCCCACGGAAAGCGAACCGGTAAACCGTACTCGTCTGTTTCACCTGTTGTTTCACCGTACAGGCAGAACTCACGGACGCGCCCTGAGCTTCGTCCCTGATATTTTTCTTTGAGTCCCGCGTGAGATACTACAAGATTTCCATGATCGAATACATAGTGGCTGATTAAGCTGTTTATAAAAATTTTTACCTTTTCGTTAAACGCAGTGTCCTGCGCGTCTAACTGCTCCACAGTTTTGTCAAGTCCGTGCGTTAGCTGAACATTTTTTCCGTTTAGTTTTCTGAGCAGCTTTGCGTCATGATTACCGGCGACGCAGAACGCTCCTCCTGTTTCAACAGCGTTCATTACAAGGCGCAGTACTTCTATATTTTTCGGACCTCTGTCGCACAGATCTCCGAGAAAAATTAATCTTCGTTTTTCAGGATGACTTACTGTAAAATTTTGCGTGTCAACTTTATATCCTAATTTGTCAAGAAGTTCACATAACTCATCGTAACAGCCGTGCACATCGCCGATTATGTCAAACGGGCCAGTTTCATTTTTTTTATTATTCCAAAGCGGTACACGGACAATCTGCGCACGGGAGATTTCATCTTCGCTTTTTAAAATATACACATAACGGAAACCTTCACGCTGAAGCTGATTGATTGACTGGCGTAGTTGATCGATTTGTCTTTTTAAAACATTTCCGCCTAAATTCCTGTCGCTGCGCGACGCGTTGCGTTCCCTGATTATTTTTTCGGGGATATCAAACACAATGGCGGCGGCGAGACAGTTCTGTTCTTTAGCAAGACGCAGAACCTGGCTTCTCGCGTGTTTTTGTACATTGGTCGCGTCAATTACGGTTAATTTTCCAAGATCAAGTCTTTTGTTTGCGATGTAATAAAGCGATTCAAAAGCCTGCGGCGTGACAATCTGGTTATTTTCATCATCCGAGACAAGAGAGCGGAAATAATCCGAGGATAAAACTTCCGTAGGTTTAAAATGAGTTTTAGAAAAAGTTGATTTTCCGCTGCTGGACACTCCGACAAGAGCGACCACGCATAGTTCAGGTATTTCTATTCGTATTTGCACAGGCGTTTCTAGCATAATGTGAATACCCCCATTTGCGTTGAAGCGCCAAGCTCATCGTCAATTTCGCCGATTCCTGAAAATTTTACCGTGTAACCATATTGATCTGCGATTTTCCGCGCCCATGTTTGAAATTCATCTCTTGTCCACTCAAAACGGTGATTTCCGTGCCTCAATTTGTTTTCGTCGATGTTTTCATACTTTACGTTGTATTCCTTGTTAGGTGTCGTTAATATCACATAACGAGGTTTTGTAAACTCAAACAAAACACGCTCAAAAGCCGATAAACGTGCGGTGTCAAGATGCTCGATTACTTCTATTACACATGCCGCGTCGTATCCCTTGAATCTGATGTCTTTATACAAGAGAGAACTCTGAAAAATGGAGACTTTTTCGCGCAGGGAGTCATTTGCTTCGTCAATTCTTAATTTTTCTTTCGCACGTGTAAGCGCAAGAGAAGATACATCAGCGCCTGTAACGCGTTCAAATTGTTTTTCTCTGACAAGGAAGCGGAGGAGATTTCCTTCGCCGCAGCCGATGTCAATAACGCTTCTTGCTTTACAATTTTTTAAAGCTGCAACTACGCTGCCAAGCCTTTTCGCGTTAAGATTGAGCTTTTTCTCGATTTTTTCTGTTTCTGCGGGATCAGCCGCATCTTCCTCTTCATCAATGACATTTTCATCCGCAGCGGCAGCCATTTTTGCTATGGCGTTATTAACGAGCGGACTTAATCGTATCAGATAACGGCTTGTAATAAAGCTTTTTTCAGGATGGTTAGAAAGCCAGTCTCCTGCGTTACGCAAAAGTTTTTCAACTTCATCATTGCCGACCCAGTAATGTTTCTGTCTGTCAAACACCGGGATTAATATATAAATATGTTTTATAAGATCGCGTAACAAAATTTTCCCGCGGATTGTCAAGTTTACATATTTACTTTCACCCCAATCGGGGAATTTCTCATCTGTTAAAAATGTTTCAAATCGCACATAATAGCCAAGCGGTTCAAAAACCCTGTTAAGCATTGCCGAATCACCCCTGCACGGCAGCATTGTGATAGCAGCTTCAAGATCAAGCGGCGTATCGGATAATTCCTGATGATCATCAGCGCGGCCTGTCATCGCGGTTCTGAATACACTGGAAATCGCCACGCTCATAAAAGAAGATGATACATAAGGCCGGTCATTCACATAATCAAAAAGCCCTGCCGCGCTTGAGCCTTCTTTCCCGCGCGCGAGATTAACAGGATTTATGTCAAGAAGCAGAGCCGCGGTAGTTTTTTCATCGGATAACTCAGGATAAAAAACATAAGCGTCACCGTAACCAAGCTCAAATTTTTGCGGGCGGTAAGGATTTTTAAAAAGCAGAAAGCTGAGATCAGTAGTATTGTGTCCGCGCCATGTTATGGTTAAAAGCATAAGTTTATCCTGTTTAAATGATAGTGGTTTTATGGGAAATATCCAATACGGGAAAATCTTCGATACTCATTCCATGTTAATTATTCCACATTAATAACTACCCCCTAGCCCATAGCCCCTAACCCCTATATAATATAAACATGGTAATCTCATCAATTGACATACAAAACGGAAAAGTAGTTCAGCTAAAGCAAGGCGAGGAACTTGTTTTGGAGCGCGATAACGCCGCTGATCTCGCAGCTGAGTTTGACCGTTACGGTGATGTCGCGGTTATCGATCTTGACGCGGCGATGGGGAAGGGTTCCAATCTTGAAATGATAAAACCGCTTTTGCGTATTGCCGAATGCAGGGTTGGCGGCGGAATAAGGACAGCGAAGCAGGCAAAGGAGCTTGTCAGCCTCGGCGCTAAAAAAATTATTATCGGTTCAAATGCTTTTCGTAATCCTGATAAAAAAGGCGCGGGAGCGGCGAACGGCGAGTTTGCCGTAAATGTTACATTCCTTGATGAGATATCAAAAAAAATTGGACGAGAAAGGCTTATCGCGGCGGTTGACGCGCGTAAAAATAGTTCAGGTTTTTACGAAATCGTGGTTGACGGATGGAAAACACCGACAGGCATCGATTTGCTTGAGGCCGCAAAAGCGGTTGAACCTTATGCGGGAGAACTTCTTTTTACCTGCGTGGAGCGCGAAGGCACAATGACAGGCATTAATTTTGATCCTGTTAAAAAATTACGCGAAACTGTAAAATGCCAAATTACCGCGGCGGGCGGAGTATCCACGTTAAACGAAATTGAACAGCTTGCCGCTCTTGGCTGCGATGTTCAGCTTGGAATGGCTTTATACACAGGAATAATTAACCTCGCCGACGCTTTCATTGCATCGTTAAACTGGAAAAAAGGACAAATCTCTGAAACAACGGTTCCCCGGTCCTCAGTCCCCAATCTCCAGTCCCTTCTCCCCATCATAGTGCAAGCGCAGGACGGCCAAGTAATGATGACAGGCTTTACAGACAAGACAGCGTTAGCAGAAACTTTCAAACGCGGCAATGTCTGTTTTCACAGCCGGACACGCAATAAATTATGGATGAAAGGTGAAAATTCCGGCAATGTTTTAAAACTTAGACGCATACGCGCTGACTGCGATCGCGACGCGTTACTTGCAACGGCGCAGCCGGCTGGTCCTGTATGCCACACAGGCGCGTGGTCGTGTTTTACGACTGACAGGGATTATTCATGGAAATATTTACAGGACATTATCACAGATCGTTTTAAAAATCCTGCACCGGGTTCATACACCGCGGCGTTAGACGACGAGCTTGTCCGCGAAAAAGTGATGGAAGAAGCGAAGGAGCTGTGTGAAGCGAAAACACGTGAGGAAATTATCTGGGAAGCGGCCGATCTTTTATATTTTTCTACAGTGCTGATGACACGTGCCGGAGTTACTGTGCAGGATGTGTTGGATGAACTTGACAGAAGGCATAAAAAATAATTGCTAGTATGTAGACTGGTGTGAAATGATTAACAGGAAATATTTATGAGTGTTTATTGGAATGTTCGCGCTAAAAATCTTTCTCCTTATGTGCCTGGGGAGCAGCCCAAGGATCGGCAGTTTATTAAATTGAATACCAATGAGAATCCTTATCCGCCTTCTCCTAAAGTGATCGAGGCTGTTAAGGAAGCGGCGGGAGATCGGCTGCGGCTCTATCCTGATCCTGAATGTACGGAATTCCGGGAAGCTGTCTCAAAGCGTTACGGTGTAAAAATTGATCAGGTGTTTGCGGGTAACGGGTCTGATGAAATTCTTGCTTTTGCCTTCGGCGCGTTTTTTGAGAAAACCATACTCTTTCCCGATATTTCATACAGTTTTTATCCTGTTTACGCCGATCTTTGGGATATTCCATACTGTCCTGTTTCTTTAAAAAACGATTTTACGATTAAGGCGTCTGATTATAAAGTGCCTTCTGACGGAGCGGTTTTCCCGAATCCTAACGCGCCGACAGGAATTGCTATGCCGTTAGGTGACGTTTTATCAATAGCGGAATTTATGGAAAAGCAGAAGAAAGTTTTGATCGTGGATGAAGCTTACAATGCTTTCGGCGCACAGTCGGTTGTTCCGCATATTAATAAATATAAAAATATCTTGGCGGTACACACGCTTTCCAAATCTGCGTCTCTTGCCGGACTGCGGACAGGATTCGCGATAGGCAGCGAGGAACTTATAGAAGGGTTAAAACGTATCAGGGATTCATTTAACTCATACACACTGGATCGCCTCGCACTTTCGGGAGCGGCGGCGGCAATCAATGACTCGCGGTATTACGATGAGATAAACAAAAAAGTTATATCAACACGGGAAAGAACAGCGGAAATTCTACGCGGTATTGGGTTTAACGTACTGCCGTCATCAGCCAACTTCCTTTTTATCAGTTTTCCGAAAATTGACGGCACGGAGATTTATTCAAAACTGCGTGAAAAAGGTATTCTTGTAAGGCATTTTAAAAAAGAAAGAATAAAAGACTATCTTCGTGTAACAATCGGCACAGATGAAGATATGGATAAGTTTATAAAGGAATGTAAAGTAATTACAGAAAACCATTAACAACAAAAAACGTATCTGATACCAGCAGTTATAAGTTAGGAGTGACAATAAAACTGGTATATAAAGTTCGTGTGGTTAGTGTGGTTCGCGGTAAATATAAAGGAGAATAAATGAAAATAATAGATAGTAATGATTTCGATTCCTATTGGAAAAAAAACACCAATAAAGTAGATGATCCAAAAACAGAGAAAATCGTAAAAAAAATAATCACTGATGTACGCGCTAAAGGAGATGAAGCCGTTAAAAAATACGCGTCCAAATTTAATAAATCATCGCCTGCCAATCTTGAGATACCTTTAAGTGAAGCATATCTCGCGCTTGATGCGTTACGCGCAAATGAACTTAAGCTGACAGAAGCGCTGGAACTCGCTGCGGATAACATTATGCGCTTTTCAATTAAACAAAGAGAGCAGTTTTCTAATTTTGAATGTGAATTGGATAAAGGAATCACCGCAGGGCAGCGGGTAATACCAGTGCAGCGCGCCGCGATTTATATTCCCGCAGGACGTTTCCCGCTTATTTCATCATGTCTTATGTGCATGATTCCCGCCGTAACAAGCGGCGTGGAAGAAGTTTTTTTTACATCTTCGCCGATGGAGGACGGAAAACCTGACAGAAAAATACTAGCAGCCGCGGCGATTGCGGCAAACGCGTGCGGAATATTAATAAATAAGGAAAATGCGCATAACAGGCGGCTTCGTCTTTTCGCGATTGGGGGAGCGCAGGCAATAGCGGCTTTTGCGTTTGGAACTGAAACGGTTCCCCGCGCTGATGTAATAGCGGGACCCGGCAGTAAATATATAATTACGGCAAAAAGGCTCCTTTACGGACAGGTTGGACTTGATTTTCTCGCCGGTCCATCTGATGTTCTTATTATATCTGACGAAGAAGCGTCGGAAGAAGCAGCCGATTATATCGCCGCGGACATGCTTGCGCAAGCGGAACATGATCCTGATGCGCGTGCACGCTCTCTTGTACCGGATAAAAGATTCGCGGATCTTGTCGCCGCCGCGATCGAAAAGCGTTTAAGGTCACTTAAAACCGCGAAAACAGCCCGCGCTTCCCTTGATAACGGCGGACTTATAATTGTATATAAAGACAGGGATGAAGCAGTCAGAATCGCAAATGAGATCGCGCCTGAGCATCTTGAGCTTCAAAGCACAGACGCTGAAAGCTGGATTACAAAGCTGGTTAATTACGGATCGCTTTTCATTGGTTCTCTCAGCGCGGAAGTACTTGGAGATTATTCAGCCGGAGTAAATCACACGCTGCCTACAGAATCAAGCGCTCGTTTTACAGGCGGGCTTTCTGTACGCCATTTTTTAAAAACAGTTACAACACTGCGCTGTTCAAACGGAGAAGGATTTGAAAAAGCCCGCGCAGCCGCGGAAATAATCGGCAGAGCGGAAGGGCTGGAAGGACACGCGTTAAGCGCCGCAAGCAGAAAATCATATGAGTGATATGGAAAGAGATAATAGAATTAATATTAAGTTCGCGTTTATTAGAGAATTTTTTATTCTGTTTATTCTTTTAGCTGCATTTAGCGGTTTTCATATGTGGATTTATCAATCATTGGAACATAGCAAACTGTTTGAAACAAACCCGCAATATGGAATTAATTTATTGATGGTATTTGTTTTTCTTACAACGGCTTTAATTACAGCCAGTATAGGCGTTTTTCGATATCGCACATGGACTTTACCAATAAAGAAACTTGGTAGAGCGGCCAGGGAAATCGCCAAAGGAAATTTATCCATTCGCGTTTCATCGATGAGAAGAGATGGAAAGAAAGATATGGTAGAAGTTCTGTTTGATGATTTTAATTCAATGACAGAAGAGCTTGAGTATATTAATAATAATCTACAGAACCTGGTAAATGAAAAAACCGAAAAAGTAGTAAAACTTCAGAATGCCATACTAACAACAATGTCAAACTTAGTAGAATTCAGAGATGATATCACAGGAGGGCATATAGAAAGAACAAAAAACGGGGTTAAAATATTATTAGATGAAATGAAAAAGCGTGGAGTGTTAAACGAAATTATAAATAATTGGGATATTAATTTTTTATTACAGTCAGCTCAATTACATGACATAGGAAAAATAGGAATCAGTGATCAAATATTAAAAAAACCAGGTTCATTAACAGAAGATGAGTTTAATGAAATGAAGAAACATACCATAATTGGTTATAATATTATTGAACGCATTGAAAGAAACTCAGGAGAAAGTGAATTATTAAATTACGCAAAAATATTCGCGTTAAATCACCATGAAAAATGGGATGGAACCGGCTATCCAAACGGTTTAAAAGGAAATAACATCCCGTTAGAAGGTAGAATAATGGCGATTATTGATGTATACGACGCTCTTGTATCAGAAAGACCATATAAAATAGCATACCCGCACGAAGAAGCAATTACAATAATCAAAGAAAGTAAAAACACGCAATTCGATCCCGTTCTAACAGATATATTTATAGACATAAATAAAAAATTTATTTCAATAATGTAAAAAAAATTACTAACAAATAAAAACACATCCAAGAGATCAGACCATTAAAATCATGGTCAACAGATGTTAACACATCCAAGACAGATCAGGGGATCGCGGGATGACATTTAACCCCCACTGTGAGGCATCGCATAACAACAATGTAAAAAAAACATTTTCCACTAAGAAGCGGGACACAATCGGTCTGGTTAAACATTTTCTGGAATTCTCTGCGAAGGAGACCTGAACATTAAAATTTTTATAATATATCAGAATATTACATTAATCGTTTTAATGTTCAGGGCTCAGCAGCAGGCTCTTCCAGAGTTTCACCAGACCGATTGTGTCCCGCTTCGTTATTGTAATAATTTTTTCTATACAATTCCCTGTTATGCGATCCCTACAAGTTTCCTCGTTTTATCTTCTTAGTAGTAGTCATTTCCATAGGCTTATCCAAAACCTCAACCTTATTTATTTTTTGATAAGGCTGCAGTCTTTGATTCACCTCTGTTATAACAGCATCAATTCTGCTCTTCATTACCGCGGCAGACGGGGTCTCGCCCTTTGAATCTTTGAAATCAGGACTGGGATAAACAAGCGCTTCAATGCCTTCGGTTTTCATCTTCGCGTCCAGTATATAACCGCGGATTAATATCTGATCGATTTCTTCGTAAAGCTGGAATTCGTTTTCGATTTCTTCCGGGTATACATTCTTTCCGCCTTCCGTGACGATCATGTTTTTCGCGCGTCCTGTCAGGTAAAGATAATCTTCGTTATCCATATAGCCGAGGTCACCTGTTTTTAAATAACCGTCGGATGTAAAAGACGCCGCTGTTTCTTCGGGCAGATTGTAGTAACCAAGCATCACCATCGATCCTTTTACAATTACTTCGCCGACTCCTCGATCATCAGGATTGAGAATTTTCATATCAACTCCCGGGCATGTGCGGCCGACGCTTGTCTCCTTGTACGCTTCAATCGGATTGATGGCGATAATCGGTGACGTTTCTGTAAGTCCGTAACCCTGTACAAAGTCGATACCAAGCTGATTGTACTTTTTAAATACACTCGGAGCGAGAGGACCGCCGCCGCAGATACAAATGCGGATCGATGTAAGACTTGCTTTATCAAGAATAAATTTAAACATTTTCTTGCCGGGATTTTTCTTAAAAACTTTTTTAATAAACCCTGAGATGCTCATCATGAATGATATAAGCCCGTAAACAACAGGCCCTTTCGCCTTTAACCCTCTCATGATTCCCGCGAGAACTTTATTAAAAAGCATCGGCACGCCGAGCAGCATCGTTATCTGCGCTTCCTTCAAATCTTTTAATATCTGTGATGTTACCATTCTCTTTCCGAAAACGACTTCAGCGCCTGTCGAAATAGTTTCGATAAAAACGGCGAGCATCGTGTATGCATGGTGAATCGGAAGGATGGCGTAAAAAATATCTGTATGTAAAACAATGAGCGGTGTGCCTTGCGCAAGATAGCAGTCAGAGACAAGGTTTCTGTGAGTAAGCATAACGCCTTTTGGAACGCCGGTTGTCCCGGATGTAAAAAGAATCGCCGCAAGGTCTGTTTCAACAGCCTGCTCAATTACCGCCTGAGGTCCGTCTAAATCATAAAGGTAATTCCCAAGTCCTTTTTTCATTGAAATAACAGACTCAAGCGCGCCGGGATTATTAACATAATACTCGTGTTTTTCTTCGTCAATAAAAAGCATTCGCGCACCGGCGGCTTTTAGGAGCAGATCGATTTCTTCATTTTTCAATTGATAATCGATTGGTACAACGACACCGCCTGCGAAAAGAACGGCGAGATACGCCACCGCCCATTCAGGCGCGTTTTTTCCCGATACGGCGACGCGGTCGCCTCTGCGGATTCCCTTGCTGTGAAGCCAGCGGGCGGCCGCCTCAATTATTTTAAGGGATTCGGTATAGTTCAGACTGATTCTATCCGGTTCATAAATGGTAAAGCAAGCGCGTTCAGGATAGCGTAAAACTGTTATTCTATACATCTCCGGCAATGTCGGCCATTGACCTGTAAAATATTTACCTTTGTATTCTTCCAAAAATGCCCAAGGTTTCTCGGTACGCGGAACAGACATGATTTCCTCCTAATATCGTTAATTCTTTTAAGTATACGACATCTTTACGATATACGACACACTTTGACTATTACAGTTGCATTTATTTTGACACATTTTATTAATTTGTTAAAGAGGTAAATTTCAATTTCATTTTCATTCAAAACAATTTTATTTTCTTTTTTTCGTTTTATAAAAAACCATACAATTTTTATTAATAATTTTATAAAATGATTATCATTTTATAATAAAATAATACTATAAATATGAATATAATCCAATAATACCTATTATTAACACCACGCAGACTTCTATCCTTTTTGAAACATTTTGCCAATTGGTGTATTTTATATATATGAGCCAACGCATTACCTGTGCATTTATAATAATTTTTCTGGGTCTTTGCCTGTCTTCGTGCATGACGCAAATCGACGGTTCCCTTGCAGCTAACGGTTCCGCTTCAATGTCGGTGAGTATGTCCCTCCAGCCGCGGATGTCCGCGTTGATACGGGTGTTGTCCGCCGCGGGCGGGCGCGGAAATGCGGCGCTTGACGGACCGGCGATCGCGCGGAGTATGTCCGCCGCTCCCGGAGTTCAGTCGGCGGTATTCCGCAATACATCTGCGGCCGCAATAGAAGGACAGGTGCGCATTTATCAGATAAATGAATTTCTTTCTGTTACAAATGAAATCGGTTTTATTACATTTGAACAGAGAACCGCTGGCGGCAGGTGTGTGATCAATATTGAGCGAAGTAAAAGCCCGGAGATTCTCGTGCTTCTGTCATCCGAAATATCAGATTATTTAAACGCGCTCATGGCTCCTATCGCGACAGGCGAGGAGTTAAGTAAAAGTGAATACCTTGATTTGGTTTCTTCTTTTTACAACAGAGCGATAAGCGACGAAATTTCTTCATCAAGAGTCCGCGCGTCAATCGAATTCCCCGGCACAGTAACAAATGTAACGGGAGGAACTTTCTCAGGCAGAAGAGCCAATTTCGATATTCCTCTTTTGGATCTGCTTGTTCTGGAAACTCCGATGATCTTCGAAGTCAACTGGAACTAATTAACGGTTACCAGTGGCGAGTAACGAGTAACCGTTAAAATTTTTTTCCAAACTGATCATTTCATAAAAAAACTGATTGAACATTCTTTGTAATATTTATATTATTAATATATGGCAACACATACATTGGGCGAACGTATCGCCGAAATCAGAAAAACTTATTCAATTACAAGGGAAGTACTGTCTGAACGTTCGGGAGTTTCAGCGGACTTAATCACAAAAATCGAAGATGACGGACACATTCCGGATCTAGCGCCGCTTATAAAAATTTCTAGAGGGCTTGGCGTACGCCTGGGTACGCTTCTTGACGATCATGAACAGCTTGGACCTGTAATCTGCCGCGCCGGACATGCCGCAGGCACGACTCGTTTTAAAACAGGTGTTCCCGAAGGAGCGGAGAAGTCCGCCGGCCACCACGGTATGAGCTTTAACGCGCTTGCCGCCGATAAGAACGGGCGCCATATGGAACCGTTTATCGTAACAATACAGGCTGATGCCAAACAGGATAAATCCGCGCATGAAGGCGAAGAGTTTATTTATGTGATGGAAGGAACTCTCGCTTTGGAATACGGCACAGATAAAGATACTCTGCAAACCGGCGATTCTGTTTATTATGATTCAATAGTCCCGCACAAAGTATTTTCCGCGGATAAAAATCCCGTGAAGATACTAGCCGTTGTTTACACGCCAGTTTAATCGGATAAAGATATGCAATACATAGAAAAAACATTATCACAGGTGTTACGTGAAAAGACGCAGGCTCATCCTGATCATGATTTTATTGTTTACGCCGACCGTAATCTCCGTTTTACTTACTCGGAGTTTAATAAAAGAGTGGATGATTTCGCGAAAGGACTGCTCGCGATTGGCATTAAGAAAGGCGATCATGTGGGGATTTGGGCGACAAATGTGCCTGACTGGAACACGGTGCTTTTCGCCTGCGCGAGGATAGGCGCCGTTCTTATCACCGTAAACACAGGTTACAAAACCCACGAGCTTGAATATGTGTTAAAGCAGTCCGACATGGTGTGCCTCTGCCTCATTAACGGCTGGCGCGACTCCGATTATGTCGGAATGGTAAACGAACTTGTGCCTGAATTAAAAACAGCGCAAAGAGGGCATATAAACTCGCCGAAATTTCCCAATTTGAAATATGTTGTTCACATCGGGCAGCAGAAACACAGAGGGATGTTCTGCTCGTCGGAACTTCTGCTTCTGGGGCAGCACAGCGACTCGGCGGCGTTACGCGAAATCGAAGCCTCGCTTGACACAAACGATGTTGTAAATATGCAGTATACATCCGGCACTACGGGTTTCCCCAAAGGCGTGATGCTTACTCACAGAAATATTTTGAATAACGGCCTTGGAATCGGCGGCAATCAGCGGCTGTCGGAGAAAGACATTGTATGCCTTCCCGTCCCGCTCTTTCACTGCTTTGGTCTTGTGCTTGGAATGATGGCGGTGCTTACGCATGGATCTACCGTCGCTTTAATCGAGTGGTTCGATCCTCTGCTGGTTCTCGCGACAATTCAAAAAGAAAAATGCACGGCGGTTTACGGTGTACCGACAATGTTCATAGCCGAGCTTAACCACCCGATGTTTAAAATGTTCGATCTTTCCAGCCTGCGTACCGGCATCATGGCGGGATCTCCCTGCCCGATCGAAACGATGCGCCAGGTGATAGACTTAATGCACATGAACGAAGTGACAATCTGCTACGGGCTGACAGAATCATCGCCTGTAATGACGCAGACCCGTTTCGATGACAGCATTGAAACAAAAGTAGAAACCGTAGGCCGCGCCCTGCCGGGGGTCGAGGTTACAATCCGCGATCCGCAGACCGGCGAAGAGTGCGCTTTGGGAGATCACGGCGAGTTCTGCTGCCGCGGTTACAACACAATGAAAGGCTACTACAATATGCCGGAAGCGACTTCTCAATGCATCGATAAAGACGGCTGGCTTCATTCAGGCGACAGAGGAGTGAAGGATGAGCGCGGCAACTTTAAGGTAACAGGACGCATTAAAGACATGATCATTAGGGGCGGGGAAAATATTTCGCCTAAAGAAGTCGAGGACTTTTTGTACACAATGCCCGGGATCAAAGATGTTCAAGTTGTCGGCATACCAAGCGAAAAATACGGCGAGGAAGTCGGCGCGTTTGTAATTCTTCATCCCGATGTTAAATTGAATGTGGAAGATGTGCGCGATTACTGCCGCGAGAAAATCGGCAGGTATAAAATTCCTAAGTATGTGTTTTTTACCGATAGTTTCCCGCTTACATCAAGCGGGAAGATTCAGAAATATCTGTTACGCGAAATGGGCGGCAAGCTGGCAAAGGAGCAAAGCGTATAAACCGGGGCAATAAATGGATTACACGCTGAACTGGACTCTTCAGGACGGTAAACTGGATTTCCAAACGGGACGCATTGTGGTCTTCGGCGATCAGGGAATTAAAAGCCGCGGACCGTCGCTGGATCATAACGACTTGATCGCCGCCTTTTCAAGAAGGAACGGTTTAGACAGATCGGTCGTTATGAGTAAAGCGTACAGATTTTACTGGAAACCGACAAACAGCAAAGTTATAACAATCAGCCCTGTCAGGAAACTGGATGAAGAATACGTTCTTGACAATGTAGAAAGATTCGATAATATAATCGACGATATCTTTGATAAAGATTCAAGGTAATTTAACTAGAGTTAGTCTGTATACAGATATAACTCTAGTGTATCCTGTTTGGAAGATCATCGTATCTTCCCATATTATTCCAGTAAGTAAAACCGCCGGTTCCGGCTTCGCGTGTGCCTTCTATCTGTCTGCGGATATAATCGGGATTATAATACTGCCTGTCGTAAGACACATTCAGATAAAACGCCTGAGCCCACGGGCGGATGACAACCTGTCCGCGCGAGATCCGCATAGTACGTAAAGTGCCGATGTAATAAATCCGCCAGGGGCGCATCTCTGCCGGAGGCTGCGCGAGGAAGTACTGTTCAAAATGACTCGGGTAATACATCGGGCAGATTACATCCACCCATTGTGTAAGCAGTTCTACTTCCTGTCCTGTACGCGCGCCCGTACGGTACCATCCGTTCGCGCCGTAAATATCAATTGAAATGGGAGCGGTTACCCTTGAGCGGACATGGCGCAGGAATGAAAGGATCGCGCTTTCCATATCCATGCCGGTATCATGCCAGCGGTAACGCGCGTCGCCGAGATTCTGCCCGTCTGTCGGGAAACGGATATAGTCATATTGAATTTCATCAAAGCCGCGCTCGTGAAGTTCAATCGACAATTGCGCGATATATTCCCATACAACTTCGGAATAAGGATCAACCCAGTTCTCATCAAAAAACGATCTGACTATTTCAAATTCCGGATCATCAGTCGGGAAAAACCGCCTTAAACTGTTATTGCGTTCGGAATCTGTAATACTTGAAGACCTCCGCCTTGTATCGGTGTAACCCTGCCACGGTCTTGAATTACGCGAATCCCACACGGCAAATCTGCCGTTTTCTCTTCCGGCAAGAACCTCGTCCTTGAACACAACAACTCGGGCAACTGTGAAAATGCCGCGCGCTTTCATGTCCGCAAGAAACGCGTCTAAATTAATCGGATTAAAAACTCTTCCCATCGAACTGATCGCGGAATTGTTAGGTGTAAACCGAAGCCTTCCGTAATCGTCCTTCATGTCTATTACGATCATGTTAAGACCGGCTCTCCGTATCGTGTCAAGGTAAGGTCTTAAACTTCTTTCGTTCATCGCGTGATTTACCGGTATGTAAAAACCTTCCTTGTTGTTTGCGGCGACAGTGTCATTATCTCGCGGCTCATCAATCAGCCAAATTTCGTTTAACACCAGCTTGCGCGGGTGTCCTGCGCGGGTGTCGTCTATCACTATGCAGTTAAGCCTTGAACGCGCCTGCGCCCTGTGTATTATTTCATTTATTTCAGGACGATTCCGCATGGAAGAGTCGGCCATATTGATTGACGCTGTATTTCCTTCATAGAGAAAATAAAGATCATTTTCGTAAGGATAAAGAGAATCAACCGTGCCGAAGGGGCTGTCATCTGACCATATAAGATTAGATACCTTCCGCGCCCAGTTAAGTTTATAAATGCGCCGCCTGAATGTCTGCGAAATATAAATCACAGGTTCATCCTGCGCGGAGGCATGGTAAACGGCGATATCCGAAATCTCGTCGGGGTTGTTTGTAGTTTCAAGTTTTTCAAGACCGTCAGGTATTTGAGTCCACGTAGAACCTGACACATCTATCTGGCGGTAATAAACACCGTAAACGCTGTGTGACAGGAACAAAGTCAACTCCGGCATGAAAGCCGCGGCGACCGCCTTTATTCCGTTTGTTACATACGGAAGGCCGCCCGCGTTTGTCCACGTTCTGCCCTGATCGCGCGTAAGGTAAACACGGTCCTTTGTTGCGCAGACCATAATTCTTGGATCAGCCGGATTTACCTCGACATCCTTGATTTCCTGTACAACAGTCATAAACGATTTTACGCCGTTATTAAAAACCTTGATTGTTTTAACCGGAAGCCCGTTATTTCGCGCCTCCCAATTCTGCGTATCAGCGGAAACAAAAATCCCTTCGTTTCCCATTATCACCCAGGCTTCATTTTCGCCCGGAATATAAACGATTTTTTTAACCGAGCCGCCTGTCCACAACGCATGCCTGTTTCCCGCAGGATCGATGGAAAAAAGCCCATCATTGGTACCGGCGAGTATTGAAGGCAGCACTACAGAAGGCTCAGCCAGAATCGCGTTCGCGTCGGCTTCACCTTCTTCCTGACGGCTGTCCCAGCCTGCCTCCGGACGATCATCCCTGACCTCCGACCTGCTCATCGTGCATACAAAAAGCGACAACGAAGAGGCGGCGATAAATAATGCGATAACTGCATTTTTAAAAGTTATTATGTTATTCTTCATTTTATTACTACCATTTTTAATATATCGGCATTCGCGAAATGTTTAAAGCGGGTATAACAGGAAATTCGTCGTTTTATTTTAAATTTCCCAGACCGGTATTGATAAGGCATCACGATTAATTGCCATACGTTCCTTGCAAAGACATAATACGGCGCCGCTGCCGGTCTTTTTCCCCAGTTTTTTAAGGACATTAAAATGTTTGATATCTTTTTCGCCAGGATTGGCGGTTTTCTTTACTTCAACAGGGTATAAAGTCATATTTTTTTCGATTACAAAATCGATTTCTTTTTGATCCGTGTCGCGGTAAAAATAAATCAACGGCTCTTCGCCTCTATGCCTGTAGCTTTTCAATATCTCGCCGAAACACCAAGTCTCCAGAATCGCGCCGTCCATCGCGCCTGAATAAAGTGTTTCCGGCGTTTCCCATCTGCAAAGATACGCGCAAAGCCCGGTGTCCAAAAAATAAACCTTCGGCGTTTTGATGATGCGGCTTGTCACATTGGGGGAGTACGGCTGCAAAAGGTATACAAGCCCGGAACGCTCAAGAACACCCATCCACGCCTGGGCGGTTTTTACATCAATACCGATATCACGCGCCAGATTGCTGTAATTTACGAGGTTCCCCGTTCTAGCGGCAACAGCCGATAAAAAATTATAAAATTGAACAGGTTTTTCTATACTGTAAAAATCTCTGACATCCCTTTCTATGTAGGACTGAACGTACGATGAATAATATGCTCTTCGGTTTATTTTTTTTTGAGTGATAGGTTCAGGAAGCGAACCGTCCCAAATATGTTTGTATACATCCATTACTGTCAAAGGTTTTACCGCTTTTTCCTGTTTGTTTGAATCCGGTGTAAAAGGTTTCCCGCTGTACGGAACTTTTTTTATCTCACGCAATGAAAGCCCCAGAAGCTCAAGGATGACGATACGCCCCGCGAGGGATTCATTGATACCTTGCATTAATTTATACTTCTGCGAACCTGTAAGCCAGAACGCGCCTTTTTGATTTTTGTGTGTATCAACGTACATTTTAATAAAAGGAAAAAGCTCAGGCGCGTATTGCGCTTCGTCTATTAAAACAGGCGGAGGGTTTTCCTCAAGAAAAAGCTCAGGATCACTCTGCGCAAGACCCCGATACCTTGGATCATCGAGGGTCACATAGGATCTTTTCCCTTTGGCGAGGTTTTCCATGACGGTAGTTTTTCCCACCTGCCGCTGCCCCGTAAGAAGCAGCACCTTAAAGGTTTTTGAATATTCTTCAATAGCCTTTGACATTGTTCTTTCCAGCATACACGCCTCCCGTTCAATTTGGAGTCTAATTCCATATTAAACGAGATTAATTAGCTTGTCAACAGGTTCGTTCAATTTGGAATGTGATTCCAAATTGAACGGATTTATATAAATTACAGAAGCACGATAGTGCGCTAAAATGTACGCAATTCTTGCGGAGGTTCGGGCTTGACCAAAGTATAAACATTGTTTATACTATACATGGAGGATAAATTTTATGGAAGCAGTAGTTAAAAAATGGGGAAACAGTCTTGGAATCAGGATACCGAATCTGATTGTCCGCGAATTATCATTAAAAGATGGTTCGCATGTTGATATTAATGACAGAGGAAAAGAAATTATAATTACCCCAATCCAAAAAAACAAATTATCCGAAATGTTAAACGCTATTAATGATCAAAATCTCCATGCCGAAATAGATACCGCGGGACCCGTTGGAAAGGAAATATGGTAAAGAAAAAATATATACCTGAACGAGGTGACATTGTTTGGCTGAATTTTGATCCGCAGTCAGGACATGAACAGAAAGGGAAAGGACCGGCGATGGTTATTTCTCCAAAAGAATACAATGATAAAACCGGATTGGGACTTTTTTGCCCTATTACAAGCGCCGTAAAGAACTATCCCTTTGAAGTAAAAATTAATAATAAAAAAATAAACGGCGTTGTATTGGCAGACCAGATTAAAAGTCTTGATTGGGAAACCAGAAAAATCGAGTATATAACAAGGGAAACCCCTGGCATAATCGATGCCGTTATAGACAAAATAAGAGTGCTGTTATTAGACTAAAAATGCCCGCATTTTTCAATGAGTAAAACAATAACAATTCACTTAGTAAAGTAAAAAATCCCTCAATCCCCGCCATTTAATAAAAAACCAAATACACACAAGGCAGGCTAGGAGCAGTGAGTCTGGTAAAACTATTTTGCGGTCCCTCGCGAAGGAAACCCAACCCCGCCATTAAATAAAACCAAATACACACAAGACAGGCTAGGAGCAGTGGGTCTGGCTAAACCATTTATGCGGTTCCTCGCGAAGGAAACCCAACCCCGCCATTTAATAAAAACTAAATACACGCAAGGCAGGCTGGGAGCAGTGGGTCTGGTAAAACCTTGCTGGGAATTCGCTACGGAGCCTTGCATCATCCGAACTGCGTTCGTATGATGCTTTGTCTCCTTCGCGAGGAACCGCAAAATGGTTTTACCAGACCCACTGCTCCCAGCCTGCCTTGTATGTATATATATTTTATTTTTTACTAAATGGCACCCTAATTGGACCCTTCTTCTCCACTCGCCTGTAATAAATAACATGCAATATCACAACACCCGCGCTAATGCTGATGCCGATTAGATCGTTTATCACACTTGGGCTAATTAATAAAAGACCGGCGGCAATTGCGATAATGCGCATCGGAGCGCTCAATTTTCTTAACAAAAATCCTTCAAGACCTATCGCCAGATTGAACATCCCGACTATCGATGTAATCATTATTAATGCAAAGTTCAGCGGAGTTGTTCCGATAAAAAGCATTTCCGGGCTGAATACAAAAATGTACGGAACGATGAACGCCGCGATGGCGAGTCTAGTCGCTGTAACGGCTGTTAACAGCGGGTTTGATTTCGCGATGGCGGCTCCGGCGTATGCGGCGAGCGCCACAGGCGGCGTTATGTCTGCGACAATTCCAAAATAGAAAACAAACATATGAGCCGCAAGGAGCGGCACAGGCACTCCGATTTCTGCTCCGGCGCGCATTACCATCGGGGCTGTGATTGTCGCCATGATTACATAGTTCGCGGTGGTGGGAATACCCATGCCGATTACAAGGCATGTAAGCATAGTGATCACAAGCGCGACAAGAAGGCTTGAACCTGTCGCTATAAAGAACGGATTATTTACAATCGATGTCAAACTCGCGATGAGCATCTGCCCGATGCCTGTAAGAGATACAATCCCTATGATGGTTCCGGCTACGGCGCAGGCGACAGCGACGCCGATCGTGTTACGCGAACCGTTGGTAACAGCTTCTGCGAAACCTTCGGGAGAAAAACGCGTTTCTTTGCTGAAAAAACTGACGGCGAACGCGGAAAGAACTCCGATACACGCGGCGTAAGCGGGAGTAAAACCTATTCCCATAAATACAACTAAAACTATTACCGGCAAAAATAAATATCCTTTTCTAAGAAACAAAGGTAAAAATTTCGGTATCGATTCTTTGGGTAATCCTTCAAGGCCGAGTTTTTTCGCTTCAAAATGAACAACGAAGAAAATCCCGGTAAAGTAGAGTATAGCAGGGAGTATCGCCGAACCTGCGATTACAAGATACGGAATACCTGTAAACTCCGCCATCAAAAACGCGGCGGCTCCGAGAATCGGCGGAACAATCTGCCCTCCTGTCGAGGCGGCCGCTTCCACAGCCGCGGCGAACTCAGGCTTGTACCCTGTCTTCTTCATCATCGGAATCGTAACGCTGCCCGATCCTACCGTATTCGCGACAGAGCTTCCCGAGATCATTCCCTCAAGCGCGCTCGCGATGACCGCGACTTTGGCGGGACCTCCCGCGGTAAAGCCAGCGACAGAATTCGCAAGGTCGATAAAAAAATTCGCGATCCCTGATTTTTCCAGAAATGACGCGAGGAATATAAACAATACTATAAAAGTTGAACAAACGCCGATGGGAGTTCCTATCACTCCATCTGTAGTATAAAAAAGCTGGTGAATAATACGGCGCAAAGAAAAGCCGTCGATAAAAGCATAGGTGATAAATCCGGCCGCTACCACAAGAATCGGAATACCGACAACACGGCGGCACAGCTCGGCAAGAACCAGTATTCCGATAACGCCTACCGCGATATCCAAAGGTTGTATCAAAACCGCTCTATTAATAATTGCTTCAAAATTGATAATGTAATAGAAGAAAGAACCTGAACCGAGAACCGCAAGTACATAGTCGTACCATGGAATGTAATTTTTTATTCTTTTCATCCCCTTGCGCCGCGGATAAATTAAAAAGCCGATAAATACAAGTATTCCGATAAAGGCGCATCTTCTGACCTGCTCCGGCAGCGTGGCAATCAATGTTACCCAAAACACATAGGCGGCGAAAATTCCCAAAAGGCATTTAATGATAATATCGGGAATGCCTGTAAAATGACGGACATTTGACTCTCTGTCAAATTTCGCTATTAACTCCTCGGTTTCTTCCTCTGTTAACACATGATCGTCATCAACATTCTGATCCATTTTTCTCTCCTATATTTATCTGATCCTTAAAGTAACATGGGCGTTTCGTCCGCATAATTCTCTCAGACTGATACTCCGGCCGTTAATTAATAGCAGATGATCCGAAATTGTTCCTACAATATAGTTCAGTTCGGTAAAGGTACGGTTAAGGCCTGATATAACAACAGCATCGCCGTCACGGCTTAACGTCTGCCCCTCTTCCAGATCGGACTGCATCCCCGCGCCGAATGAGTAAAAACGCACCTGTGTGCTTTTGATTTCCCTGCCTTCAGCTTTGAAGAATTCCTGTACAGGGCTGTTGTTTACCGAATGAACAAATTCTATAATAAATTCGCCGTTTTCTTCAATGAACCAGCGGCCATAAACCTTGCCGTTACCGGAGTCTACCGCCTCTATTACAGAAAAATTGCCTGACCTTTGCTGTATTATATTTTTCGATATGATAATTAATAAAACCGCCGCCGTCAGAATAACGGCAGCGGCAATTACATATCTTCTTATCGTATCGCGCCTATTTCTCTGAAGTATTTAGCCGCGCCGGGATGGAAAGGTACGGAAATACCTTCTGTCGCGTAAGCCGGGGAAAGCTCGGTTCCTTTGACATGCGCCGCTTCTATAAGCGCCTGGTTTTCAAAAAGGTTTTTTGTCAATCTGTAGACGGTGTCTTCGCTTAATCTTGTGCTGACGATAAATGTGGCTTTTACCGCGACTGTCATAACCGCGTGTACCTGACCCCTGTAGCTTCCCGCCGGAATCGGGAATCTGGTGTAGAACGGATATCTCCTGATAAGCTGATTCGCGAAATTTTCATCAATCTCAAGAATCGCAATATCCCTGTTTGTCGCAAGGTCGATAATAGCCGGTGTGGGCGCTCCCGCGACGCAGAAGAACGCGTCGATCTTGTTGTCGCGCAGAGCGTCGGCTGAAGCGCCGAAGCTTAAATTATGCTTGCCGATATCGTCAAACGAAAGGCCGTACGCGTCAAGAATCTGCCGCGCGTTAAACTCTACGCCGCTTCCCGCGTCTCCTACGGAAACTTCCTTGCCTCTTAGTTCCGCGACTGAGCGGATCCCCGAGGACGCGCTTACTACGATCTGGCAGACTTCCGCGTAAAGAGCCGCCATGGTATTAAAGCTGGTAATTTGTTCGCCGTTAAAAAGGTCAACTCCGCGCCATGCGTAATCCATAACATCGTTCTGGACAATCGCCAGTTCTATTTCGCCGGCATTGATTAACTGGATATTGGCCCTTGACGCGCCTGTTGATTGAACACTGATAGGGATTCCTGTTTTTTCATTTAAAATTTGACCGACCGCTGTCCCGAAAGCATAATAGGTACCTGTGCTTCCGCCTGTTGCCATACGGACCTGTTCGCTCTTGTCTCTGCATGCGGTTACTCCAACTAAAATAACCATGATCAATGCAGTTACTAAAAATTTTCTCATATCTCTCTCCTTGATAGTAAATTATATAGTTTTTTCGCAGAATATATCAAGCATTAAAGACTTCTACGCGGTTTCTGCCCAGCTCTTTTGCTTTTCTTAAAGCGAGATCCGATGTATCAAAAAGATCTTCCAGTGTTCCGGCGTGTTTCGGCGCAAGCGCGATTCCTATGCTGGTGCGCGTACCGATAAAAATCGTCTGCGCCGAGCCGGGGCTTGCTGGCACTTCGATCTGCTTTTGTTCGATATTTTCCCTGATGCGCTCCGCCACCTTTGCGGCATCGCCTATATCAGTGTCGGGAAGGAGGATAGCGAACTCATCCCCGGAAAGACGCGCCGGAATATCTCCGGGGCGCAGCGCCGCGCGGATAATTTCGGCGGCTGCAATAATTACAAGGTCGCCCGCCTTTGTACCGTAACGGTCATTTATTCCGTGGATTTTATCAAGGTCCATCATCAAAAGCGACATGATACGCAGGTTCATTGATTGATTATTAAATCTTTCGTTTATGGATTCTTCAAGGAAACGGCGGTTATAAAGCCCTGTCATCTCATCGGTTACCGCTCTGCGGCGCGCTGTTTCGCCCCACCTGATTAGATCGTTAAATGATTTAGATTGACTTTGCAGCCAGTTATTCTGAACTTTGCAGATTGTTCTAAGCAGTTTAAAACCGATTACAGGATGCTCGGCTATTATATTGTAGAAATCGTCGCTGCGCAGCATTATTGTGGTGGAATCTTCTTCCGCGCAGATGGACGCTGAGCGCGGCTCGTGCGCGATTATCGACATTTCTCCGAAAAATTCTCCCTGTACGACATTGAATAAAAGCCGCTGATTCCCGTCGGACTGTGTGCCGTACGCGCCGAGAGTTCCGGCGAAATGTATATACATATCTTCACCGGTATCTCCTTCTTTAAATACAAACTCGCCTTTTTCCACATTGACTATTTTTAATTTTTTAGCGACTGTACTAAACTCATCATTCTCAAGTTCGGAAAAAAGTGATAATTTTGATACCAATGACAGCGTTACTTCCGAATTTAGATTTTCGATATTCATATTGGTTTATGCCTTGGCTTTATAATGTATTATCGTATTCCCTCCGGATGATTTCCAGGTATCAAGAAGGTTTGCGTAGTTGCCGCTTAAGAGCGTATTCCAGTCATCGCCGTCATCCGGCCATATGCACCACGAAATTGTGGCGGAAAAATTAAACTCAGGATGCTCACCCGCCGCCGGGACAGTCTCCATCGCGGCGATTGATTCTTTCAGCGAGTTCGCGATGTTTTTCGCCTGGGATTCATCGCAATTGTTTATAATGATTCCGACTTCATTGCTTTTAAAACGAAGCGGCCATCCGTGTCCGATTATGCGGGTTATATTTTTTAAAATAATCGCGATTTTGATCATTGCCTCGTCTCCCGCGTTATGTCCGCGTGAATCCACGAGAATTTTAAACCGGTCGGGTTTCATCATGATCAAAGCCGACGGTTTTTTTAAAAGTCCGGTAATTTCATCGGCGATAAGGGTCTGTTTCCAAAGCCCTGTTCCCGCGTCTTCATAAACGCGCCTGTGAAGATCCTGCACCCACGACATATTATCAAGGATTAATCTGTTAATTGACTTTATACGGCCTGTCATCATTACAATTGCGTTCAATTGAATTCTGCATATTGCTTTTGGGTCTGTCACCGCAAGGGCATCCATCGTTGTTTTTGAGCTGGGAAAGACAATAAGCTGTGAATCTTCGACAGCTTTCGCGAACGCGTCGTATTCCGCCCCCCGCGCAAAGTCAAAATCGCCTATCGTGTCGCCTGGCATAAAGTGCGCCATCCCGTCTTCGCTGCCGTCGTTGTTTTTTTTAAATACCCGGATTTCGCCTTTTGTCAGTATATAGAAGTTGGACGCTTTCTCGCCGGAAGAAAACAAGAACTGTGTTTTTGGAAGATCAAATACCCCGGAATGTGAAATGATAAAATCCAGTTCTTTCGGCTCAAGGTTCGAGAAAAGCTCCTGTTTTTCAATCAGCGCCATATCGATATTCTGCGCGTCCATTTATAAATTATGGACTCTATTATGGAAAATGTCGAGCATGTTTTTCCACTTGCAAATTTGACTATTTACGGCTACAATGGGCGCATAGGGGGCTTCATGGCAGAAAACGCGAAAACCGGAGGGGATATTTCTTTTCCCCAGGAATTATTATCATTTATCGAAGAATGGAAGGTTAAACCGGGGAGTCTTATAATGATCCTCCATAAAACCCAGGAAACCTATGGATTTATATCCCGCCCCGCGGCGGAAAAACTGGCTCTGCTTACCGGGATTTCTCTAGCCCGCATTTACGGTGTTATCACCTTTTATCACTTTTTCAAAACCACTAAACCGGGAAAACATAAAGTCTCCGTATGCCTCGGAACAGCCTGCTACCTTAAAGGAGCGCAGGATCTTATTGACGAAACCAGAAGCATTTTAGGAATCGAGCCTAACGGCGTTACCGAAGACGGCCAATTTTCCGTTGACCCTGTCCGCTGCGTCGGATGCTGCGGTCTCGCTCCTGTGGTCACTGTCGGCTCCGACACATACGGCAAAATCAACAAGAGCATGATCCCCGGCATTATAGCCAAGTACCAAAACGTGTAATGCATTTTACATTGGCAGACCTTGTTACCGACATCACGCAAAACGCAGTTGAAGCCGGGGCTTGCGAGGTGGAGCTTGATGTAGAGATAAGCGATAAAGAATACCGTTTCCTTGTAAAGGACAACGGTAAAGGGATGACGGAGGAGGAGTTAAAACGGGCGCTTGATCCGTTTGTTACTGACGGCATCAAGCATCCGCACAGAAAAGTAGGGCTTGGGCTTCCTTTTCTTATTCAAACCGCGGAGCAGTCAGGCGGCGGATGGGATGTTAAATCCGAAAAAGGAAAAGGCACAACCGTGACAGCCTGGTTTGACACCGGCAATGTTGATACACCCCCGGCAGGCGATATTCCGGGAATGTTCAGAACTATATTGATGTTTGACAGCAGCGCGGAAATTATTATCCGCAGGAAATCGCAGGGCGGTGAATATGAGATCCGCAAGTCGGAACTGTCTGAGGCTATCGGAGGATTTGAAGACGTAGATTCCCTTGTAATGTTAAAAGAGTATTTAAATTCTTTAGAAGAATGAATAAACAGGAGTAAAATTTTATGGCAAAGATGAGTTTGGATGATTTAAGGAAACTTAGAGACACAAAAAAAACGGACATGACCAAGCGCAGCACCGAAGGCAAGGAAATTCAAATTATTGTCGGTATGGGAACCTGCGGTATCGCTTCAGGAGCGAAGCAGACGCTTGACGCGTTCATCGTAGGGCTGGACGAAAATAATCTTGCCGGCTCATGCGTTGTAAAGCAGACCGGGTGCATGGGGCTTTGTCATTCAGAACCGACTGTCGAGATAATTGTTCCCGATATGCCGCCTGTTATTTACGGCAGGGTGGACGCGGAAGTCTGCAAACAGATTATTCAAAAACATTTAATAGGTAAAGAGCTGCTGGGCGATCATATTCTTAGCCGCCCTGCCGTTGATATATTAAGCGCTAAATAAGGGGGAATGACAGAATATGGCGTATAACCATTATATTCTGACCTGCAGCGGAACGGCCTGTGAATCCAACAAGGGTATTGAGCTTTTTAAACAGCTTAACGCCGAAGCGGAAAGACAGGGCGTTAAAGATCAGGTACAGATAGTTAAAACAGGCTGTTTCGGCTTCTGTGAAAAAGGGCCGATCGTAAAAGTTCTGCCGGAAGATTCATTTTATGTCGAAGTAAAACCGGACGACGCGAAGGAAATTATCGCCGAGCAGGTGGTAAAGGGAAGGGAAGTAAAGCGGCTCCTTTATAATGAAGGAAAAGAGCAAAAAGCGTCTTTCGCCGAGCATGAAATCCCGTTCTATCAAAAACAATTCCGCGTGGTTCTCCGCAACTGCGGCGTTATAAACCCCGAAGTAATTGACGAGTATATCGCGCGCGAGGGTTACTCCGGCCTTGAGAAAGTCCTTTTTGAATGGACACCCGAGCAAATCATCGAAGAGATGAAACAATCAGGGCTACGCGGAAGAGGCGGCGCTGGATTCCCCACATGGCTAAAATGGGATTTGGCTCGTAAGGCGGCAGGAGATCAGAAATACGTTATCTGCAACGCCGACGAAGGCGACCCGGGCGCGTACATGGATCGTTCTACGATCGAAGGCGACCCGCACTCGATCATCGAAGGCATGATAACGGCAGGCAAGGCAATCGGCTCCAATCAGGGTTATGTTTACATCCGCGCCGAATATCCGCTTGCGATTGAACGTTTAAAGATCGCCCTTAAACAGGCGCGTGAGTACGGTCTTGTTGGTAAAAATATTCTCGGCTCCGGATTTGATTTTGATATTGAAATAAGGCTCGGCGCGGGCGCGTTTGTCTGCGGCGAGGAAACGGCGTTGATCAAATCCGTAGAAGGCAACCGCGGAATGCCGGTTCCCAAACCGCCGTTCCCGGCGAATAAGGGGTTGTGGCAGAAACCCACAATCATCAACAATGTCGAGACACTGGCGAATGTTCCCGTTATTACCGCGAGGGGCGGAGCGTGGCTCGCCAAGCTCGGCACTGAAAAATCCAAAGGAACAAAAGTATTCGCCCTTACCGGAAAAGTTAAAAACTCAGGGCTTGTCGAAGTCCCGATGGGAACAACGTTACGCGAACTTGTGTACGATGTCGGCGGCGGCATAAAAGATGGAAAGAAATTCAAGGGTGTGCAGTCAGGCGGACCTTCAGGCGGCATCCTGACCGAAAAATCGCTCGATGTTCCCATTGATTTTGAATCCCTTTTGGCAAACGGCTCGATGATGGGCTCAGGCGGCATGATCGTCATGGACGAGGATGACTGCGTTGTTGACGTGTCACGCTTTTACATGGAGTTCTGCGTCGAGGAATCCTGCGGAAAATGTTCTCCATGCCGTATCGGAACGACACAGATATTGAAGCACCTTGAAAAAATTACATCAGGCAAAGGCACAGAAGATGATCTGCAAAAGCTGGAAGACATCGGACACGCGATCACGAAAGCGTCGCTTTGTATGCTGGGCATGACCGCGGCGAGTCCTGTAATGTCAACCATTAAAAATTTCCGTAATGAATATCTTGAGCACATTCACGATAAAAAATGCTGCGCCGGTAAATGTAAGAAACTTTTAAGCTTTACAATTGATCCGCCGAAATGTATCGGCTGCGGGCTTTGCGCGAAAAAATGCCCTGCAAGCTGTATTGTTCCGGAAGAAGCGTCAAAGTATCCGGACAAGAAAAAACCGCCGTATAAAATCAATATGGCGGATTGTCTTAAATGCGGCGAATGTCAGGCCGCATGTAAATTCAACGCGGTACTAAAGGCTTAAGGGGGAATAAAATGATTAACATTACAATAAACGGTAAAACGCTTGAAGTTGAGCCGGGGACGACGATCCTCGACGCGGCGAAAATGGTGAATATCAAAATTCCAACCCTTTGCTATAACCCCGACCTTGTTCCGTGGGCATCATGCGGCTTGTGCATTGTGCGCTTAGCGGGTTCCGCCAAGATGGTACGCGCGTGCTGTACCGCCTGCGAACCTAACATGAACATCGTCACCCATGACGCCGAGATCATTTCGGTGCGGCGCACGGTTCTTGAGCTGATACTTTCAAATCACCCCAATGACTGTTTACAATGTCCGCGCAACCAGTCCTGCGAGCTTCAGGATTTAGGCGCGGAGTTCGGTCTGCGTGACGCGCCGTTCATTAAAGTGAAGAATGAAATCCCGGTTGACGATTCAAACCCCGCGATTGTTCTTTGCCCGGAAAAATGCATCCGCTGCGGCAGATGCGTAAAAGTGTGCCAGGAAGTGCAGAATGTCTGGGCGCTTGAATTTCTTGGACGCGGCATAAAGGGAAAGATCGCAAGCGCCGCCGACACTCCGTTAGGTGAAAGTCCGTGCATCAAGTGCGGGCAGTGCGCCGCGCATTGTCCCGTCGGGGCTATTTACGAGCGCGACGACACCGCGAAAGTGTGGAGAGCATTGCAAGACAGCGATAAACATTCCGTCGTGCAGATAGCCCCCGCTGTCCGCGTCGCGTTAGCTGAAGAGTTCGGGCTTCCTCCCGGAACGGTGTTTACAAAAAAAATATATGCCGCTCTTCGCAAACTTGGTTTTAAAACGGTCTTTGACACGAACTTTTCGGCAGACCTTACGATCATGGAAGAAGGCAGCGAACTTGTAAAACGTCTTAACGACAAGGGAAGCGCGATTCCTTTGATCACTTCCTGCTGCCCCGCGTGGGTCGACTATATGGAAAAATATTATGCCGACATGATCCCCAATTTCTCTACGGCGAAATCGCCGCAGCAGATGATGGGCGCGATGATTAAAGCATATTGGGCGGAGAAAGCCTCGGTTGATCCTGCGAAGGTGTTTTCCGTTTCCGTCATGCCATGTACCGCGAAAAAATGGGAAACAAAACGCAACGACGGAATGAAAAGCGCAGGGAAATTCCTCGGCAAGGACACAGGCTACGATGTCGATATCGTAATTACAACGCGCGAACTTGCCCGCATGATCAAACAGGCCGGCATCGAAATTCTTAAACTTGACGATGAAGACGCTGACAATCCGCTTGGACCGTACACGGGTGCGGGGACAATTTTCGGCGTTACAGGCGGCGTAATGGAAGCCGCGGTGCGCAGCGCGTACTACCTTGTTACAAAAAAGGAACTTCCCGATGTCAACTTTAAATCCGCTCGCGGGCTTGAAGGCGTTAAGGAAGCGGAAGTTGATTTCGGTAACGGGCTTAAAATTCGCATAGCGGTCGCGCATCAAATGGGTAATATAGCCGCCGTGCTTGATAAAATCCGCGAGGCGAAAAAAGCCGGAAAGGAAGCGCCTTACCATTTTATCGAAGTAATGGCATGCCGCGGCGGATGTATCGCGGGCGGCGGGCAACCGTATGGCTGCACGGACGATATCCGTAAACAGCGTACAAGCGGCATCTATAAAGACGACGAGAAATCCCAATACCGCTGTTCGCATCAGAATCCGTTTATCAGCCAGGTTTACAGTGAGTTCCTCGGAGAACCAGGCGGCCATAAAGCGCATGACCTTCTGCATACCAAATATGTTGAACGTCCGTTGTATCTAAAGTAACCGGCATAAGGAGTATCAGATGGATAAGTTCTTTGGAATCACCGGCAGCGGGTCAAATGTCCGTACAGAAGTTCTTGCGGGCATTACCACATTCTTTACAATGGCGTATATTATCCTTGTCAATCCTACCGTTCTTTCTGAAACGGGAATGAGCTGGAACGGCGTTTTTGTAGCAACAATTCTTGCTTCTGTAATCGGAACATTGATCATGGGACTGGTCGCGAATGTTCCTTACGCTGTAGCTCCCGGTATGGGGCTTAACGCTTTCTTTACATACTCAATCTGCATCGGGCTTAACTTTAAATGGCAGGAAGCGATGGCGATGGTTTTTATCTGCGGTATCGTCAATATAATTATTACAGTTACGGGAATAAGAAAAGCGATAATTAAAGCGATTCCGAATACGCTTCAACTTGCGATGAGCGGCGGTATCGGTCTTTTTGTCGCTTATATCGGCCTTAACAACGCGGGTATTATCAGTTTTTCGTCTTCTGTGCCATCGCTTACGCACTTCAGTTCTGAAGGATCGGTTCTGGCTCTTATCGGGCTTGTTATTATCGTCGTTCTTATGGAACTTAAAGTGAAAGGCTCTCTGCTTATCGGCATTATCATAACTACGTTGATTGGAATTCCAATGGGTTTAACGTACCTTCCCGACAAGATTTTTGATTTATCAATGCTTTCAGGAATTAACGATGTGTCTTTTTCATTTTTCGGGGATGTCGGTTTTGTAAGTTTGTTTGCAAGCGGCAGAACATATATTGTAATGGTTACAATTTTTGCTTTCAGCCTGACTGATACTTTTGATACAATCGGAACGTTTATCGGCACGGGCAGAAGGTCCGGCATTTTTGACGAAGAAGATGAGAGAACCCTTCGCGAATCGAGCGGTTATAAATCCAAGATGGACAGAGCTCTTTTCGCCGATGCAACAGCCACATCCATTGGAGCGCTTTTAGGAACATCCAATACCACGACTTATGTTGAGAGCGCGTCCGGTATAGCAGAAGGCGGCCGCACAGGTCTTACATCCGTTGTTACAGCTCTGTTGTTTCTTCTCTGCCTTCCGCTTGTCTCTCTTTTCGGAATGGTTCCTTCACAGGCAACAGCGCCGGTGCTTATTATTGTCGGTATAATGATGGCAGAGGCTTTCGCGTCCATTCACTGGACGGATATGGAAGAATCCGTTCCGTCGTTCTTTACCGTTGTTATTATGGCGTTTGCGTATAACATCTCGTACGGTATCGCGGCCGGTATTATATTCTATTGTATAACTAAAATATGTAACAGAAAGGTTAAAGAACTTCATCCCATTATTGTAATTGCGGCGCTTCTCTTCATTCTCTATTTTGTTTTAATGGCAATGTATAAAATAAGTTAGTAAAAAGCGTAATGACGCTTTTATAAAATTAATTAAAGGAGGATTTTAATGGACAAGTTTTTTGGAATCACAGGCAGCGGATCAAGCGTCCGCACGGAGGTTATCGCGGGAATTACAACATTCTTCACGATGGCTTATATTATGTTTGTTAACCCGTCTATTCTGTCATCGGCGGGAATGAGCTGGAACGGCGTATTTGTAGCTACCATTCTCGCTACGGCGATTGGAACTCTTATAATGGGTTTTGTGGCGAAGGTGCCGTACGCGGTAGCGCCGGGTATGGGGCTTAACGCGTTCTTTACATTTTCTGTCTGCTTCGGGCTTGGTTTTGCGTGGCAGGAAGCTCTCGCGATGGTTTTCATCTGCGGTATTATTAATATAATCATTACAGTAACAAGACTGCGCAAGGCGATTATTAAATCCATTCCAAAGTCCCTTCAACTTGCAATCGGCGGCGGTATTGGTCTTTTTATCGCTTATATCGGCGTTAAGAATGCCGGTTTTATCAATTTTGGAGCCACTGCGGAAGGCTTTACAGCCGGAGCTGATGCTGTACCCGGGCTTAGTCATTTTAATACAGCAGGTCCTGTTCTGGCGCTTATCGGGCTTGCGATCATTGTTATCCTGATGCTTTTAAAAGTAAGGGGAGCGATGCTTATCGGAATTATTTCCGCTACTATTATCGGGATTCCTCTCGGCGTAACGCAAATTCCGTCTAACATTTTTGATCTGTCAAGACTCTCGGAAATTAAAGATGTATCATTCGCATTCTTCGGCGATGTCGGGTTTGCAAGTCTTTTTAACGGCGGCAGGGTATTCATTGTGCTCATTACAATTTTCGCTTTCAGTTTGACCGATACTTTCGATACTATCGGAACATTCATCGGCACCGGACGCAAGAGCGGCATTTTTGACGATAAAGATGAAATCGCGTTAAATGAATCCAAAGGATTTAAATCCAAAATGGATAAAGCTCTGTTCGCGGATTCAACAGCGACATCTATAGGAGCGCTGCTTGGAACTTCAAACACGACCACCTACATAGAAAGCGCCGCCGGTATCAGCGAAGGCGGACGCACAGGTTTTACATCTGTAGTAACGGCTCTCTTGTTTCTTATCTGTCTGCCGCTTGTAGCTTTATTCGGTATGGTTCCGGCACAGGCAACCGCGCCGGCTCTTATTGTTGTCGGTGTATTGATGGCGGAATCTTTCGCCGGAATTAATTGGAAAGAATTTGACGAGGCGATCCCCGCGTTCTTTACCGTATCTATTATGACATTTGCGTATAACATCTCTTACGGTATCGCAGCCGGTTTTATTTTCTTTTGCATTGTAAAAATTTGCAAGAATAAAGTCTCGGAAATTCATCCCATTTTATTCGGCGCGACAATGCTGTTCCTTCTGTATTTTGTTCTTCTGGCATTGAATCAGATTGGCTGAAGCTTGTAAACATTAATATTGCGAACCGTACGGAATGTTGTCCGGTTCGCTTTTTTATTTAAGGGGTATAGTATGACAAACGAAGAAATTTTAAGCCGTATCGATCATACGCTTTTAAAAATGACATCCTCGTGGGAAGAAATAAAAACGCTTTGCGGCGAGGCCTTGACTTACAAGACAGCTTCTGTCTGCGTTCCGCCCTGTTATGTGAAACCCATAAGTAATGAGTACAGCGGCCTTAACATCTGCACCGTTATCGGTTTTCCTCTCGGCTACTCGATTACCGCGGCGAAAGTTCTGGAAGCGGAACGCGCCGTTCAAAGCGGAGCGGGGGAAATCGACATGGTTATAAATGTAAGCGATGTTAAAAATAAAAATTTTAATTTTGTGCTTGAAGAAATTAAATTGATCAAAAAAGCGTGCGGCGGCAAAATTCTTAAAGTGATTATTGAAACTTGCTTCCTGACGGAAGATGAAAAAACGCGCATGTGCGCCATAGTAACGGAAGCGGGAGCGGACTATATCAAAACATCCACAGGCTTTGGAACCGCGGGCGCAACTTTGGCGGACGTGGAACTATTTAAAAAGCACATCGGTCCTAATGTAAAAATAAAAGCCGCCGGAGGAGTGAAAACCCGCGAAGACCTTGAAGCGTTTATAAACGCAGGCGCATCGAGAATAGGCACAAGCTCCGCCGTTAAACTTTTATCCGGCGGAGCGGCTGCGGGGTATTAAACGCCTTCTTTGACGATTTCTATTTTAATGCCATCGGTTTGATCGGGTTCGTCCTTGGGAGGAATCGACACGCGTAAGATACCGTTTTTGTAAACCGCTTTTACTTTTTCCTGCGCGTATTTGTCGAGAGGCACAAAATATTTTTGTTTCTCGATGTCTTTTAATTTTAAGCGGCGTTTAAAGTAACGGACATTTTCGTCCCCTTGAAACTTCGGCTGTTCATCTTCGCCGCCGAGCTTCGCGGAGAATACCATGTAATCGCCTTGGAATGAAAGGCTGATGTCTTTTTCGTCAAATCCCGCAAGCGCGAATTCAAAAACGAGGGTTCTGTCTTCTGCCATAAACGCGTTCATCGGCGGGTAGGAATAATTGGGGTAATAATCGGTGTTCTCGTCGAAGAACTGCTTGTGGAATTGAAACGGACCTTGGTTAAAACCCGATCTGCCGCTAAAACCTGCCCCGTCAGGGTTACAGTTGTTGAATTTCATTTGAAATTCATTTTGAAAATCCCGCGCAGCATCGAAAATTTCATCAAAAATACTGCCGAGATCCATGTAGTTTCTTCTGTCTTTCATAGTGAACTCCTTGCATTAGCCGTGCTTCCGCCAGCGGCTGATAAATGAAACCCCCATACGGGCGGCTCCCGGAAGGCAACGCTTCCTGTATATAATATACATACATTTTTATATAAAGTCAATTTGATTTTTTCAATGTAGGTCAAGGACAAGGCATGGGATTGGAGGATCCCAAAATATTTGCAAGAGCCCGCTTTCGAGCCCTGACCACAAAAATCAGGTAATTTGAGTTCTCATTTATTCAAACAGATTTTTGCAGTCAGGTCTCTACAGCGGAGAACTGCAAAGATTATTTTGCGATCCCCCATTCCCATGCCTTATTCTTGGCTTTATTGGAATATTCCATTTAATATATTACAATGCGTACTAACTAAAAAAGTATAGGTTTATTTAATTCATGTATTGCTTAAAAACGTCTGCTATAGTCAAACTAACATTTTTGGTAATATCGGTGGATAGCTGGCTCATTATCACTTTACTATCAGAAGGCACAAAATCAGCCTTAAAAAGTTCAAAAACTTCAACATCAAGAGCTTTTGCCAGTTTTGAAAGTATATCAGGTTGAGGAAATTTTATTCCACGTTCAATAGTGCTTAAAAAGGTGATTGAAATATCCGCTTTTTCAGCTAAATCTGCTTGAGAAAAACCTCTCCTGAAGCGCAAAAACTTGATTGTTTTCCCTAAAGCGTCTTTTATAGCCTGACCGCTCATACTTCATATCCTCTATAGTCCTTTTTTATTATAATTTCAAAATAATAGGATTGACAAAACGCTATTAGGATTATAGTATAGTACCAGTAGTATTTCTTTTGATTTCTTACTGTAAAAAGTAAAAATTGTAGGAAATCTATAAAAAACCGCTCTTATGAGCGGTAAAGATGAAATTCAATGGAGGAAGAAATGAAAAGGATAATTTGGGTTGTTATTTCGATTAGTTTTTTAACAATTTCCTGTAGTGGTGACGGAGAAAATATTGAGAAAGTGAAAAATGGTGTTTTTAGCAGCTACGACAACACGATTACCATTGGGAATGCTCTTGAAAACAACAAGTACCTTAAAGGCGGCAAATGGAAAACAGTTGAAATGAACGGTCGAAAATACGTTACATATACAATCAGTCTATCAAAGACGAAGATACAGGAAATATATTTAAGAATATATTCTAATCTCGATGGTTATGAAAATAAACCTAATTTTGCATCGGCAAAAAGGTACTGTGAAAGATTATATCCCTGGACTGGAATCACAAATGATGAAATTCTTGCTGAAGTCACAACATTGTCAAGAGAAGAAGCGATACAGATTAATAATATTATGCAAGGAATACTGGATGTTTACGATAATAAACAAAGTAGTGACATTGAACCTCTGTTTACCATTGATATGAATGAAATAATCATCTCATTTGTTATGAATCAGGATGATACATTTGATATTAATATGCTGGAAATCTATTCTGAAGTTACCTTAATATGTTTTAATAATTTAAAGGTTCGGCATAATGTCGCTAGAGTGGATAGAAATCAAAGAATTTTAGATTTTATTTGGAAAGATACTATTCCTAATTTATTATAAGAAATATAGATATTGAGTATTGGCTGGTATTTTTACTGTTTTCTAATATTTTATTGGAGGAAAAATGAATAATGATGTAGAAAAAATAAATAAGGAAAAATTTGAAAAAGATCTTCATATAGCAGGCTATAAGGTTTTCTTGGCATTTCTGAATAAACAACCGGAAATTCGTAAAATATATGAGGAAGAACTGAGACAGCAAGGTATTGACCCTAAAAAAATACTTGGATAATCTGCTTTTTGCATTTTAGGTGACGTAATGGCAGCAGCTACTATTTTGATGGCAGATGAAGCGGTGAAAAGTGGTAGCTGCTACCGAATTTGTTTGTGTTGGTTCGTGTGGTTCGCGGCTAAAAAATTCTCCGTGTCCTCCGTGAACTCAGCGCCTCTGTGTGAAATTCTAAAAAATTGGCGGTAAAAAGGTAGAAATGGTAGCTGCTACCGAATTGATATTTTATTATCAGCTAGATTATTTCCAGTAATCCAAAATTTCCGTTTTCCAGTTCAATAATTGATTGCTTTGCTTGGATAAGAATTTTTTCAGTTGTCTTTCTGTTCATATTTCCGATTCTTATTAATATTATCTTTGGAGGGAAACCTTTTGTTTCTAGAAAATTTATAAAATCAGAATCCTGTGTAATAATAGTGTACCCATTCGCGGCCGCATAATTCCATATCTCTATGTCACCCGCCGGCTTCGGCATGGTAGTTTCATTTACATGAATACATTCGCCAAAATGTTCAGATAACGCAGGTGTTATACGCCATGAAAGATTTGCGTCAAGCAACAGTTTCATGCACTACCACCTTTGTTATCGCATCTCGTTCTGCTGCAAAGGCAAGTGCCGCCCTTATATGAATACTTTGTAATTCCGGAAAATCTTCGATTATTTCCTGCTCTGACATACCGCTGGAAAGCCATTGTAAGATATCACCGACTGTTATTCGTGTACCTTTAATACAAGGCTTACCAAAACGTATGTTAGGATCAATTCCAATATAAAATTGAAAATTATTCATGGTATTATTCTACCGCATTAAATTATTCTTTACAACAACTCTCTCACGCATCACCGGGACTGATCGATCTCCTGTTCCCGCGCTTCTAACGTATCTTCCGGTTCAACCTTTACACGTACCCGCTCGATGGAAAGCGCTTTGCCGCTTTTATCTATATCGATGTACACTCCCTGTAGTTCCATATCTTCCCACGCTTCTTTTGTCCATTCGGGAATGCCTGTGAGATACTCGCCGATGCGGGAATGAATGTCGCAGCCGCCGACTGATTGCTGGCTGCCTGTTCTTCCGGCATCGCTTATGACTGCGGTTCCGCCGGGGAGGATCGTTTCATCGGAAGTTTGTACTCTTGTGTGAGAGCCGATCACCGCGGAACAATTGCCGTCAGCCGCGAAAAAAAGCGTCTTCTTTTCTGCGCTTGCCTGTGCGTGAAAATCAACAATAACAAACGGAGTCTGCTTTCTTAATTTTTCAAGAAGCGGCGGCAGAGCGGAGAACGGACTGTTAGCGTAAATTCTGTTAAAACCGTTTTGACCCAGCAGAACAGCTACGGCGATTTTTTGTGTATCTATTTTTGTTTTAAATATTCTGCACCCGATTCCCGGCGCTTCATGATTTAAATTTTCGGGGCGCAGTACATACGGGGCTTTATCAATATTTTCCGTCAGATCTTTTTTGTAAAAACAACATTCGCCGAGGGTTATCGCGCCGGCGCCCATTTTATGTATATATGCGGCGTGGCTGCGTCCCAGACCATTGCCGCCTGTAGCTCCGTCAGCGCACACAATCATAAAATCCCAGGGAAATTTTTGTTTAAGTTCGTTTAACGCTTTTTTGAATGAAAATACACCGGCTTTACCAACGAGTTCCGCAATGTACAGGACCTTCATCTAACTATTATTCCGGCCGTTAAACGCATCAAACCCGCAAAGCACTCTTTCAAATTCAGCCGCCGCCCGAAAATCACCAAGTTCCCTGCAAGCATCGCGCAGATTAAAAAGCGCATCGTAATACTGTGGAAACAAGCTCACGGATTTTTCAAAACAATTACGCGCTTCTGTAAAATTATTTGTGTTAAAATAAAGAACACCCAGATTATTCCACGTTTTTGGGTCATTATCGTTCCGGTCTAAAGCGGATAAATAATATTCCTGCGCTAGGTCAAATTCTTTTAACTCGTAATGTATAAGACCCAAAGACTGCCATGCTTCGCACAAATCTTCGTTAATAATCAGGCAATGCCGAAAACTCTCAATCGCCTCGGCGTATTCGCCTGTTTTCTGCTGGGCTATTCCCAAATTTAGCCAGAGAAGAGGGTTTTCCGGTTCAAGGATTAAAGCCTCTCTAAAAAGCGGGATCGCCTCAAAAGGCTGATTTGCCTCGGTCAATGCGACTGCTGAATTGTTTAGCGCGACTGCTGTTTCCATATATTATAATAATACCGTAATAATACCGAATTAACAACAAAATTGTAATTGCATTGTTATTTTATTATGGTGTATAATGTACGCATAGTGAAAGACATTAGTGAATATAACAGCGGAATGACGGAACATGAATTCTTTGGCTTCCTCTATGAAAAAATAATTAATAAAGAGATAACCGTATTTTCAAAGTTGAGGGAGATTGTCACTCCTGTATTAAAAGATAAATGGACTCACCCCGTTATAATGAGAGCTTTCCAGCTTTTAAAGCGCATGAACTGGGGTTTCTTTTCAACCATCTGTCCCAGCACGCATAAAAAACTCTGGAAAGAAATGGTAATTCCTGACAGAGATTTTCCCGACGCGGGCGATTTAAAAAAGACATTGCAAATTTCTAACCTTTATATAGCGATGCTTGATATTCACGGCTATACCAAGTTCTGCATGGAATCGCGGAAAAATCTTTCAATGATGCACACTCTTGACTGGGCGATTGAAAATGAAGTAAGGCGCATTTCTACATTGTGCGGCGCGATCAGTCAAAGGGAACGCGGTGATGAAATGGTTGTTGTGGCGGCGAGCGCCACAGACGCGTTAATGGTGACTTTGTGTATAATTGATTACTTCGGCAAGACCGATGTTGTGGGTGATCCTGAAATATCAACAAAACGTACCGGCAATGCCGATGCGCTTCCTCCGTTTAAAATTTCAGGCGGCATCACAGGCGGAAATACTCAAAGCCCTTTGATCATTACAGAGAGGGGAAACCTTGCAGGGTTTCTTCTCAACTCCGGCGCAAGGCTTCAAACAAGAGCGAATGAACTTTCGCCGAAAGAATCACGGGTAATGATCGCAAGGCAAGTGCTGATGAATTACGAAAAAGAAAACGCCGCTAATAAATGTATTTTGATGAAGAATGACGCTCTGTATTTTTTTGATACCGGGCATATCGAGTTTAAGGGCGTAATGATTCCCACCTGCGAAGTTGTTTTTGACAAGAGCGAACGTTATAAAGAAAAATTCTCGCAGGAACTGACGCAGCTCTTCGCTTCCATTCGTGACAACCTGTGGGAACAGCGCATTTATCAGGATACTGTAGAACTGCTTACAAAGGTAGCTCAGTTCATGCCGGAATTTCACATAACTCCCGGCTCGCCGATAAATGGAATGCAGACAATTAATAACGATTCATATGTTCAGTTGTGCCGTCTTGGCATGAAAGCGTATTGCAGGGACGAAGATTATCACCTCGCTGTAGAGTTTCTGCGTCACTTAATTTATATCAGTGAGCTTGTCCCCGGGTTTGACAGACTGATACTGGATTATTTAAAAGGTGTTACAGAAAAATACACGCTTTTACTTAATGCTTATGAGTCTCATATTGATAAAGAAGTCGGCGAGAAAGCGCAGATCATTTTTCAAGGTGATCATTATAAAACATGGCTTGCCGCAAAGAACGGTTCCCAAATATTTGAAAAAATGCGGGCAATAGGGCGAAAGAGCAAAGAAATCACCAAGAAAAAAAATCTGTGGCTGAGTATGCTCGCTCAGAACAAGGAAAAAATGGAGTTTACTCTCTATTCCGGGAAAAAGTAGAATTTTTCATAAATACCAACAGCAGTATTGCAGCTAACAGAGACAGGCTTGCTCCGAATATAAATGGAACGGAGGAGCCGTATATATTCCACAGGACTCCGGCTATGACACTTGCGGGAAGCAGCGCGATTCCCGCTACTGTGGAATGAAGCCCAAGCATGGTTCCTTTTAATTCACCGGGCGCGATTTCGGCGACAAACGCGCGTTCCACGCCTGTTATCATCGCTGTGTATAAACCAAAAAGCGCGAAGATCGCGATCATCGCGCCTTGAGTGGACGCAAACGCAAAACTAAAATAACAAAGGGCAAAAGTGATATAACCGGGTACAAGAAGATTTTTCCGTCCTATTTTATCAGACAATTTTCCCAGCGGTACCGAAAGAAACGCCGCTGTTAAATGATAAATCATAAATAAAAGAATAACATTTAACTCATTAAAGCCAGCATCGCTTGCTTTCAATATCATAAACGCCTTTGACGAGTTTCCAAGCGTGAAAATAAAAACAACGAGCAGATAAAGTTTTAACTGTCCGTCAATTTTTTTAAAATTCCCGATGAATGAAGGCTGTGTTTTTTTTGCCGCCGGAATAACCGCTTGAGCCTCATGGACAGATGATTGCGGTGACTGCTGTTCACATATATTTTTTTCTTCTGTCTTTTTTTCTTTTACAAAAATAAACATTAAAAGCCCAAGCACTGCGGGAATTATTGAAAAAGCGAAAAGTAGTTTGTAGTCGTATACTCCGGCTGAACCCGCCATTATCAGATAAATTATAAATATGCCAAGACCCGCGCCTGCCATGTCAAGCGCTTTATGAACGCCGAACGCTTTTCCCATATTGGCGGAATCCGCGCTTTCGCTTACAAGCACATCACGCGGAGCGGTGCGTATTCCTTTTCCAAAGCGGTCAATTATCCTTGCGCCTAGAATACCGACCCATGAACTTGCAAATAATAGCGCGACTTTATAGACAAGACCGGCTGCGTAACCGGAAAAAGCCAGCATTTTTTTCTTTTTGAATTTATCAGTAAGGTACCCTGAGTATACTTTTAAAAGACTTGCGAGGCTTTCCGCGATTCCCTCAATGATTCCGACAAGCGCGTGGCTCGCGCCGAATGTGCCGACAAGATACAGCGGGATTAATGGGTATACCATTTCCGTGCTTAAATCCGTGAAAAAACTTATAAGACCTATAAAGAAAATGTTAAGCACTGTACGCTCTTAAGATTATCATAATAATTTTATTAAATGGAAGCAAGCCATAAGTATGTTGATTTTTTTTTTCAGAATGTGTATGTTTAAAGCAGGTGGATTAAATGCGAAAATTTATTAATTACTGGCGTTACTATTCGCTTAAGTCTGAGCAGTATTATGAATGTATGAAAAAAACATACAAGATTAATCTGTACAGTCTGCGGCAGGCAAATATTTTAGTTACTATTCTCGCCGGTATTTTTGCGGTTATTACCGTACTGTCACAGCAGGATTTATTCAGAGCTTTTATTTACATCCTAACCGCGTTAATCTCGTTTTTATTAGTAATAATATCAAATAGCAAAATAAAGCAGATAAATATATTTAAAAAAGAACCTAATAAATTATTCATTTATATATTAACTGTTATTTATTACGCGAACATTATGTTTTTCGGCATTTACCTCGGCGTTTGGCTGAACCCGGAAAATTATGCGGTAACTTTTATGATACTTCTTGTCTGTTCTCTTTTTCTGTTTTCAAAATCGCCTGTCTTTATTCTTTGTCTTACGTTAGGCGCAATGACCGTCTTCATTGTCTGCGCTGTTTTGGTAAAACCGCCTGAAATTTACATCACTGATATTTACAATTCCGTATTTGCCGCGCTTATCAGCTTGTTTATCTGCTGGCGCATGAATATGTTAAGAGTCGTCTCGGAATTAAATACATATAAGCTTGAAGATGAGCGCAATTTGTATATGGATCAAAGCACGATTGACGAACTGACGCAGCTCAGGAACCGCCGTGATTTTATGCAAACCTTTCAAAGGTATCTGTCTAATTACAGATCCTCGGACGACTTTTTATGTGTGGCGGTTTCGGACATTGATTTTTTTAAGAACTACAACGACCATTACGGGCACCCGAAAGGCGATGACGCTTTAAGAGCAATCGGAAACGCGTTTAACAGATTAAAAGATACCATGGGCGTTTACTGCGCCAGAGTAGGAGGCGAAGAGTTTGCCTTGCTTTGGTTTGAAAAAGATCCTTCTCATGTTGACGCTGTCATATCAAGAGTTAATAAATTGATAAAAACTTTAAAAATCATTCACGAAAAATCCAATGTCAGCGAATATTTAACAATGAGTATCGGGGTATTTATCGAAAAGTGCGGAACATCAAATGACGCGCATGAACTTTACAACCTTGCGGACAAGGCGCTCTACTGCGCCAAAGGAAACGGCCGCAACTGCGCTATTGTACGCGGAAGAGATATTTCGCAGTATCAGATAAAAGCATCGTCTTAAAATAAATATATTGTTATATTATGATCCAGAGGTTCGAGATCCTGCCAAAGTCCGTCTATAACATACTGCTGCTGCTTTAAAACAAAGCGTCCCCACGGACTGAGCCATGATCTTACAATAAGAGGGCTTAAAAGCGGATCTTCGTTTCCTCTGTAATGCTCGGCAAATGCGTCTCCTACGGCATCGGTAATTAATTCAATGTCATATTCACGAACTCTGAATTTTCTTAAAACGCTCGCGGCTTCGAGCTTGACAGTCGCTTTTACAAATGCGTCTGCGTTACGCGCAAAATCAGTCCCGGGATGAAGCCGCTCAACTATAAAATCGGAGCGTATATCAAGGGCGTTATTCTTTATTTGTATATAACGAAGCGGACAAGGAGATGTAACGAGCGAGCCTGTCGCGATATCATAAAAATATGTGTCATTAAATTCAACGCCTGTTACATCATGCGCGTGATAATGGCCGGAAAAACCGAATCTAATGTTCCATGAAGAAAGGAACCTTGTAAAATTGGCAAAATCATTTATCAAGTATTCAGGATGAAGTTTTGCTTTGCCTTTCCAGCTTTCAACAAAACCATGATGCATCATTGCCATTACAGCTTTATTCTGCCTCGCGGCTTCGCGTCCTACTTCCGCAATCCAGTCCGCCGTTTTCTGATTTATTCTGCCTGAAACATGAGGATGCTTTTCCGGAACATTTTCCCTGTAGCGGTTGGCGTCAATCGCAAGGAGCCATAAACCCGGTACCGGTTCTGCGGCATAACTCAGCGAGTTTGAGTCCCTCATAATTGCCGCGTTGTATCCAAAATTACCGTAAATCTGCGCGAAGTCATCCGCGGTGATTGTCGCAACAGGCTCCACGCCGTCACCGGTAAACCTGAATGCGTCAGGATTGTTAACATCGTGATTTCCCGGAATTACATAAACTGCGATTCCGGCGGCTGTAAGCGCGTTTAATTTTTCCGCCGCGATTCTGTGGTTGACAAGTTCTCCGTCCTTTGTAAGATCTCCCGGAATTAAAACAAAATTCACTCCTGACGCGATAATTTCATTAATCGCGAATTCCAGCAGTTCGATGCTGCTCAAAAGCAGTTTCCTGTCTGAGTGTAAAACCTTTTCAAAAGCGGAGCCTGAGGAACCTAGTTCCGGTGAATAAATATGAATATCGCTGATAACCGCGAAAGACGCGTCAGGATATCTTAAATTTACGGAAGCCTGATTTTTATTAAAATCATAACGGATTGATTTTGAGCAGCCGCATATAATAGTGCCGCAGAAAATAGTCACAGACAGTAAAACTATCGTTCTAATTAATGTTTGTTTCATATTTATAATATATATTTTACTTGTAATTTTTTCAATATTGGTCATTTTGATTGTATTAATAAAAACCTGTTTACCGATAAGAATATATGATCACAAAAGCGTTTTTTTCGCTTTTTTTAATAATATTTGTTATTCTCCCGGTTTGGCCTCAGGGGACGGAAGGCGGGAATCATCCTTACAGCATCCGCGGGGAAATTTATGTTGATTTTGAGCCTATTTACGCGGGTTTCGTGGACAGCGAATATCCGCTTGATGTTCCGGCGGCAGGGCGGCGCGCTCTTGATGAGGCTTCCATGCTTTTTTCCGCGATGATCTACGGCTGGACTTTTCATTACGATGTAGGAGAGAGGGCGAGGGGAATCGCGGAGTCAATGGAACTTCAGCCTGCCGGGCGGATTCAAGCCGGAGATCCCGCGCTTCGCGTTACCGACACCGATGTAAGAGATATGCGCCTCGGCATATGGGTCGATTATCACCTTGATGTCCTCCAGCAGCGCAGAATGCAAGTATGGCGCACAGGAACAATCAGGAACGCTCAAGCAATTGGTTACAGTCCTATAAACATTGATGAATACCCCGGCTGGCTTGAGGTAAGAAGGCTGGCACTTGAAGATTCCGCCAGAGCCGCTTTACGCGCGATGCTTCGCAGCAGCGAGAGAAACCGTCCAAAAGAGGTTTCCGGCTACATAAGCCTTGCCGCCTTTCCGCGTTATTATATTGATGCAGGCCGCTGGGCGGTATCAGCCCGGTTCAGAGTGCAGATAACTGAGATAATCCCCTTTGCCGCTTATTAAATATCATCCAAGTTCGATTGAACGTTTCCATGCGGCTTCGACCGCTTTTATTACCGTGCCGCGAAACGCGCCTTCTTCCAGCGCGGCGATGCCCGCTATTGTTGTGCCTCCGGGAGACGCTACCATGTCTTTAAGCTCACCCGGATGTTTTCCTGTTTCCTGAACCATCGCCGCGGCTCCCATTACAGTTTGAGCCGCGTAACGGAGCGCTTTGTCTCTCGGGAGTCCCGCGCGTACCGCGCCGTCCGCCAATGATTCGATAAACATGTACACAAACGCGGGACCTGAACCTGAAAGCCCTGTAACTGCGTCAAGATAACGCTCGTCAACTTTATCTGTTATACCGGCGCCGCTTAGGATTTTTTCCAGTTCCGCGGTTTTCCCGGCGGGGACTTCAGGCGAGGCCGCTACCGCTATCATTCCCTTTCCTATAAGAGCCGGAGTATTGGGCATTATGCGTATAACATGCGCTTTGTCTTTCGCGTTAAAGCCGTTCTGCGACATAATCATTTGTATTTTTTCTATAGACCAGCCGGCCGCCATTGAAACCAGAACAGGAGTCCGCCCCGTGTTATGCGCATTTTTTACCGCCGGAGCGGTTTCAGCTAACACCTGCTGCAGAACCTGCGGTTTTACTGCGAGAAAAATGTAATCTCCCTTTTCCGCCGCTTCCTCGTTGGAAGCCAGTACTTTTGCTCCAAGAGAAGCTGCGGCGGTTTTCGCCTTATCAGCGTCCGCGTCCGTGAAAAAAATATTTTCCGCTTTTACCTCACGCGCCGCGGCGCTCATCAAAGCGTAACCCATGTTGCCGCTTCCGATACACGTAATTACGCTCATCAATCTATCCCCGCGGCTTTACGGAATCTTTTAACTGTTGCCGCCGCGATTGGCCGTGCTTTTTCCGCTCCATGTGCCAGGATTTTGTCAAGCGAGGGAATGTCCGACATGATTGCGTTATACCGCTCACGTATCGGAGAAATGCAGCGGTTTGCGGCGCGGAACAATTCTTCCTTCGCGTCACCCCATCCCATGCCGCCCGCCCGGTAACGATCCGCTAAAGCTGACTGCTCTTTATCGTCCGCGAATAATTTATATAATTGAAAAATCTGGCTTTCATCGGGGTTTTTCGGCTCGTCCACAGTCTGAGAATTTGTTGTTATGCGCATAATTGTTTTACGCAGAGTTTTTTCTGCCGCGAAAAGCGGAATGACATTACCGTAACTCTTACTCATCTTGCGTCCGTCAAGACCCGGCACCACCGCTACGCTCTCCTGAATCGCAGCCTGCGGGATCTTTAACACTTGTTGTTTGTAGTTTGCGTTCACCGACTGCGCGATATCCTGCGCCATCTCGATGTGCTGCAGTTGATCTTTACCGACAGGTACAACATCGGAATCAAAAATGATAATGTCAGCCGCCATCAAAACAGGATATGTAAAAAGCCCCATATTGATTCCGGCATCAGTATCTTCGTATTTTAGATTATTCTTTGAAACAGCGTCTTTGTACGCATGCGCCCGGTTCATAAGCCCCTTCGATGTAAAAGCCATCAGCATTGTTGTTAGTTCGAAGACTTCAGGGATGGAACTCTGCCTGTAAAAAATCACTTTATCCGGGTCAAGCCCCGAAGCCAGCCAGCCGGCCGCGACATGCCTGATTGTTGATTGGAGTTCATTCGGGTCTTTCATTGTGTTAAGCCCGTGATAATCGGCGATAAAATAGCGGGCATCGTATTCATTGGCAAGCTCAAGCGCGGGTTTTATCGCGCCGAAATAATTGCCGATATGCAGGTCGCCTGTCGGTTTTATGCCGGTTAAGGATATTTTCTTCATAAAAGTAATTTAATATTTTTTTTAGGGATTGTACAGTGCTTAATTATAATCCTTTATAACTATCACCATTTTTATTTTCTTGTTATTATATTTTTATGAAGGTATGCATAAAGATCCCTGATGTTCTCATTGTTCTTATTGCTGTGTCCCTTATCTTTTTTTCTTTCTATACCGTTTATTTTAAACCGCAGGGAGCCGCGCGTGTATTGATACGCGGTCAAAACGCTGAATGGATTTTCCCCATTGAAACAGAAGAAACCATTGTAGTTTCAGGACCGTTAGGTGAAACAACAGTCAGGCTTCGCGGTAAGAGCGCATGGATAGATTCTTCTCCTTGTGATAATCAAACCTGTGTTGCGGCGGGAGAGGTATCGGGGTTCGGGCAGTGGGCGGCATGCCTTCCTAATAATGTTTTATTATTAATTGACGGCACAGGAGATACTGATGCGATTTCATGGTAATAATAAAATAGTACGCGATGAAACCGCAGCCAGTGAGATTTCCGGCAATCTTATCGCAATGTTAGGCGCTTTTTGCCTGTTCTTATCGGCTATTGAATACATGATCCCAAAGCCGCTTCCTTTTTTCCGCATCGGACTTGCGAATCTGCCTCTCATGCTCGCTCTTGATATTCTTCCCTTTCCTTCTTTTTTTATTCTGGTTTGCATTAAAGCGTTTGGACAGGCTTTGATCACGGGAACATTATTTTCGTATATTTTTTTATTTTCAATAACAGGCACTTTTTTATCGGCATTGCTGATGTTTTTTTTACGCCGTTCGATTGGAAAAGATCGCATAACGTTTATCGGTATTGGAACGGCAGGCGCTCTGGTTTCCAACGTTTCGCAGCTTGTTCTTGCGTATGTGTTTATTTTTAGGGAGAGTGTGCGCTACATCGCTCCGCCTTTCCTGCTTACCGGGTTTGTTACAGGAATTGTTTTAGGCATTTTCTGCGAGATATTTATACAAAAATCACAATGGTATAAAAAATGCGAAGGCGCGGTAAGAAGAGATGAAGCTAATCGCGAAGACGCACCAGAAAATGGTGAATCTAACCATAAAACCGTAGTCCGGTTCGAGTGCGCCTTTACGGCTAAATTCTACCGCGATAGTTTTAGCGCAAACGCGTTATTTATTACAGGGCTTTTTATAATGCCGGCTTTACTTTTTAATCCTGTTACTGAGTATCGAATAGTTCAATTTTTATTTTTTTGGTTTTTGGCATATCTTTGCGGAAAAAAAACGAATGCTGTTTTTACTGTTTTGGTAATTATTTTTATTATCATATTTAATCTTCTTATCCCGTATGGGCGTGTTTTGTTTTCCATTGGAATGTTTAAGATTACCATTGGTGCGCTGGAAGCCGGTGTTCACAGGGCTGTTACCTTGCAAGGGCTTGTAATGTTATCCAAAGCGGCGATCAGGCAGGATTTAATGATACCGGGTATGTTTGGAAAAATGCTCGGAGAATCCCTGCGGATTTTTTCTGAACTAATCGGCAGAAAATATCGCGTAACAGGCAAGAACATTTTTACGGAGATTGACAACTTGCTTTTGGAGTTGCAAGGTAAAGAATATAAAGAGATTCCCTCTTCAGAGAAAAGCAGAACAAAATTGGCGGGGTATATTATTTTGGCAGTAATAATTATTGTATCATGGGTTCCTTTTTTTGCAGGGACAGTATTAGGGATTAGGGGATAGAGGCTAGGGGTTAGAAACTGTGTATGATCTGTCGGTTAGTATAAAATTTGCGTCTTTTGTTGTTCTTATGCTGCGATCTTTAAAAACAAATACCGCTTGAACTCCGCGCAGCCGTTCCAATAGAAGGCTTCCCTGTTCATAACCGAGTGCAAAAACGGCGGTTGATAACGCATCGGCGATCATTGAGTTTTGCGTAATTATCGTAACGGACGCAAGCTCGTTGTCCGCGGGATATCCGCTTGACGGAGAAAAAATGTGATGATAACGAGTTCCGTCCTGTTCAAAAAAACGCTCGTAGATGCCCGATGTAACAACCGAGGCTTCAGGCGTACGCACTAATCCGACTACGCTGCCGCGGTTTCCATCTGGGTTTTGTATACCAACTCTCCATGGATTTTTATCTTTTCGTCTGCCGATGATTACGATGTTGCCGCCAAGATCGATCATCGCTCTTTTTATTCCGGCTCTCCGCGCGGCGGCTGCGGCTTCATCGGCGGCATAGCCTTTGGCGATTGCTCCAAGGTCGAGTGACATTCCGCGCTGTTTTAAGAAAACGCTTTTTGTCTCCGTATCAAGTTCGATGTTACGCCAATTTATTAAGGGAAGCGTTTCTCTGATTTCCGCGCGGGAAGGAATGCGCGGATTGGCGCTGTTGATTCCCCACAATGATACAAGAGGTCCTACCGAGGGATCAAACGCGCCGCGCGACAGATCCGCGTAATAGTACGCGCTTTCAATTACGTTGAATAAATCGTCATGAACACGCACAGGCGCGGTTCCTGCGCTTGCGTTCACGCTGTTAATATCAGAAGCCGGAATGTTCACGCTCATGATATTTTCTATTTCGCGTATTCTGTTAAAGATATCATCATAGACGCGGCTTTTTCCGTGTTCAAAAAGCGTTATGGTGCAAACAGTGCCAAGCGCGAACTCGCTGCGCGATGATTCAACATTTCCACAGGAAGTTAGTATTAAAATATATAAAAATACATTTGCCGCGAACCAGCACGAACCGGTTCGGACATTAGAAAGATAGTGAGTTAAACGTTCGTGTTTGTTCGTGCGGCTCGTGATCAGAAATCTAATAAAATTAAATTTATAGCCCAAAGCGCTCTGATAGTTCCTTGAGATGGCTGCCAATAAATAGCGCGCCGTAGGTAGTTAAAATTATGCCGATTGTAATTCCCATCGGAAGCATGAACGATGTTCCTGATTCGCGCGCGATATTTTGAAAATCAAAACCAAAAAACGCTGTTATTAAAGATACCATGATGATTAAGCCTGTAATTATCCAGCCGCGCGTTGAAATGCCGCCTGGAGATGCGTATAAATCATCGGACTGTTCGTTTTCTACTCTTGTCATTATTGAATCTTCAAGAGACGACCATGACTCCTGATTCTCCGTGCCGGGAGAAAGCGGAAAAAAATCTTCCCTTAATACGGATCTTGTTTTTTCAAGATGCGAGGCTTGTCTTGCGCATTCTTCGCAGAAGAGAGTGTGCAGCCATACTTCTAATTGGTTTAATAACGGCATGGAGTTATCGCCGTCGTCGCTTCCTGAGTATTGATAAATCATGTCTATAATCCTGCCGCAATACATCCCATACCTCCAAATCAATTACAACGCTTCATTCAAAAGTTCAAGTTTCTCTCTCAGTAATATTTTCGCTCTAAATACATGAGATTTAATCGTATTAACCGGAATTCCGGTGATACCCTCAATCTCCTGATACGAACGATCATAGAAAAAAAACAGGTCGATACAGATTCTGAACCGTTCGGGCAATTCATCTATTGCCTTGTTGATCGCTTCCCTTGCGGCATTGCGTAACGCGTTCCTCTCCGGCGTCTCGGTGCTGTTAACAAGTTTATCAGCGTCTTCTTCCGCAAGGCTGTGATATTCCTTCCGCCTGTTCACCTCGTTGATTGCCGTGTTGTAGGCGATCTTGTAAAGCCATGTGGAAAACCGGCTTCTTCCCTCAAAACGTGAAAGGCTCCGGAACGCCTTCAGGAAAACATCCTGGGTAAAATCCGAGGCGTCATCCGGGTTACGGAAAAAACTCAAACCCATTCCGTAAACGGCTTTCTCATGCTGCCGCACTAAAAGCCTGAACAGATCCTTCTGCCCCGAGACAATCTGGCTTACAATCAACTGATCGTTATAATCAGAATCCTTCTGCAATTTAGCGTCCCCCGCCGGGGATTCGCTAGCCATTAATTTTTTCGCGGCGTCTTATTCCATAGTAGACCAGCAAGCCTGTACCCATCGCAAGAGGAATAATGCCGCCCAATAACGCGTACGAAGCTCCCTCAATTATTAACAGCAATATTGTTAAGGCGATGCCTACAGTGCTTAAAAGTAAACCTGATAACAGACTGAACGACAGCAGGTTAAAATCCGGCTTTGCATAAAGACCTGCCTTTATTAAAAGAGTTACCCGCCTGTGATTCCACAAAAGATAGAAGAAAATCACAGCCGAACCCACTACAATCCCGACTATGGGGATTATTGAAATTATCACCTGCGCCGCTGAAGAAAATCCCTGCATTTCATAATCTCCTAGGTAGATTGTAGTGCTTTTACGCCTCTCAGTCTATCTGGTCTTTTACCATTTTCAGATCGAACGCATATTTTGACACCGAAAATTTATCAAAGTTGCATAGGCGCGGACTCACTCAATTATCAGAAAATCGCTGAAATAGACGGCTTCTATGCGTCCAAGCCTTAAATTTTCATTGTACCGCCTTAAAATAGCCCGTTTTGCCGCGTCTTCATCGATCTGAGCGTCAGCCGGGAGGGATGTGAAATAGTCACTGGTGATGAGCCTGAAGTCGTCAACTTTGGAAGCGAGTTCCTCTGTAAAAGCGGTGTCGTTGGCGGAGTAGGGGAATGTTACCGAGAGGATCACAACGCGTGAATCCGCAAGCGGGATTCTCTGCCGCCCAAGCCCCGGGTATACGCGTATATCATCGTTATGCGCCGCATTTTGCGCCGTGTATTGCGCCATCTCACGCGAGCCTGTCGTAATTAACGGCGTTGTGCCGCCGGGGCGCAGAAACGCGAATACAGTGCCTCCCGCGATAATGATGACTAAAACAAAAACTGTTACAAGTAAAATTGTATATATAATATTTGAGATTTTGCTGTTCACTATACCAGCTTCATTCATGCCGTGACCTCTTTGATTTCACCTAACGCTTTTTCGGTTTCCGCGATTTCATCATATGGCATGACATGATCGGCGTAAATTATTGAGTTTTCATGGCCTTTTCCAAGGAGGATTACAAGATCGCCTTTCTGCGCGAGGCTGAGAGCTTTGCGGATAGCGAGCGGTCTGTCGGGAATTAAAAACAGGTTTTCATCCCGTTTAAAAACTGCCTGTTCTTCGGTTACTGTTCCGGCCGCGATTTCCTCAAGGATGTCCATTGAGTTTTCACCGCGCGGATCTTCATCTGTTAATACAATTATATCGGTATACTGAGAGGCGATTTTTCCCTGCTCTGATCTTTTTTCCGTGTCGCGCTCTCCGGCTGAACCGAAAAGACAGATGATTCTGCCTTCTGTCCGGCTTCGAAGCGGGTGCAGCACCGAACGGAATGATGAAGGCGTGTGCGCGAAATCTACTATGACATCGTAATTCTGCCCCCTGTCAATTTTTGTCATTCTTCCCCTGACAGGTTTTAATTTTTTTACCAATGGAGCGATTTTTTGCACAGGCAGTTTTAACAGCCCGGATACTGTAAGCATCGCCGCAAGTACGTTAGCTGAATTGAACGCGCCGGGCAGTCTATCTCTTAGTTCAAATGTTTCCTTTAACGCGGGAATCTTTACCGTGTACCAGTTGCCCTGCAGGCCGCTTTCAATCGCTTCAATGACAAGATCTCCGTCCATTCCTTCCGGGCTGTATGTAAAAATTTTCTGATGAGTGAGTTTTAAAAAATATCTTGAGTTTCTGTCATCGGCGTTGATCACTCCGAACGGCTCTGTAAATGATGATCCCGCGGGCGGCGTGAAGCGGTTAAGAGCGCGGAAAAGATTCGCCTTGTCATCCCTGTACTGCTCCCATGTTCCGTGAAATTCAAGGTGTTCGCGGGTCAGGTTGGTAAGAACAGCGGAACAGAAATCAACATCGCCGAGACGGTTGGTTTTTGGAGAAAGCGCGTGGGAACTTGATTCTACCACTACATACTCGCATCCGTTATCCGCCATTTCGCGAAGCAGCCTCTGGACAACAGGCGCTTCCGGCGTTGTCTGATGCTCGCTGTTCCATATCACTTCTGCGCCGAGGCAGTACTGGACAGTGGAAATAAAACCTGCTTTTTTCCCGAGCATTGTTAAAAGCTGCCAGATAAGATAAACGGTCGTGCTTTTTCCTTCTGTTCCCGTAACGCCTGTTATGAGCAAATGCCGTGACGGGAAATTGTAAAAAGACGCTGATATCGGAGACATCGCGTGCCGCGCTTTTTTTACTTTTATATAAACGATATTATGTTTTTTTTCTATATCATTTTCATGAACAACCGCGGCGGCTCCTCGTTTAACCGCGTCATCAATATAAAGATTTCCGTCTGTATGAAGACCCGGAAGCGCGAAAAAAAGATTACCCGGTTTTATGTTACGCGAATCGTATTCAAGACCTGTTATTAAAGGATCGGATTTACCGTAAGTTTCAACAAACCCGGCTTTTTTTGCGGTTCCTTTTGTTAAAAAGAGCGAAAGATTCCGTTCCATTGCGGGCTAAATTAATCCTCCTTGAAAACGATAGCTGTAAATGTATAGAGCTGCGTATCGGGAGCATCATAAGCTCCTGAAGGAAGACCCGCTTTTACGCAGATGTAATCGAGGTATTCATCAAGATTCCAGCCTTGTTCAACGGGAACCTGCGGAAGAAGTACGCCGGAACGCCCGCGCCCCTGAAGCAGTAATCCGTGAACGCCGACTTTTACTTTCCGGGAATCGGGGCACGGTGTCATGGGAGAAAGCGCGGAAATTTCGATATGGATGCGGGGGTACTCATCCTTTTTAAGCGGCGGAAAGCGCGGGTCGCCGAAAGCGGCTTCTTTTGCCATCAATCTGACAGTCTCTATAAGAGGCAGATTTGCCGTCATTCTGCCGATGCATCCGCGCAGAGCGTTCACCCCTCCGTTAAGGATGTGCAGAGTCACAAACGCTCCGCACGGCTTATGAAGCGGAGAGCCGCCGTCTATATCCGGCTGATCAAAAACCGGCTTGCGTTTATCAAGCTCCGCGGCTATAACCTCGCGCGCCTGAGTAAGCAGGATTTTTTGTTCATCCGGTGTAATGGTAAAATCCATATAGATAAATTATAATACTTATGGAGTTTTTGTGCTATTGATTTTAAAAATAGCGTTATACGGAGCAAGTTAAATGTCAAGAATCGTAAAAATCGGCGGGTTTTCCCATGTTGACTGCGTCCAAATAGGCGGAGATCTGCCTATAGTCATTCAAACTATGTGGAAAGATCGCCTGTCTTTCTCAAATATTGATGAAGCGGCGGCGCAAATCGCCTCTTTAAAATCACTTGGATGCGATCTTCTGCGTTTTGCAGTTCCTGATATCCAAAATGCCGAAGTTTTAGGACATCTTGCGCAGATGGTAAGCATGCCCCTCGCCGCTGATATTCATTTTGACTATAAAATCGCGCTTAGATGCCTTGATTTTCCCATCGCGAAGATTCGAATTAATCCCGGCAATATCGGAAGCAAGGATAAGGTTGAGGCTGTACTGGGAAAGGCCGCATCGGGCGGTATTCCGATACGAATCGGGGTCAACGCCGGGAGCCTGCCGCAGGATCTCCGCCTTAAGGTAGAGGAGGGTATGGCGCCTTCCGCGGCTCTGGTCGAGGCTGCCGAAAGGGAAATATCGTTATTTAAAGAATTCAATTTTGATAATTTTCTTGTATCAATGAAAGCAAGCACAATTGCCGATACTATAATAGCGAACCGTCTTCTTTCCGGGCGCTGCGATGCGCCTCTTCATGCAGGGGTTACGGAAGCCGGGCCTTTAACTGCCGGGGTGGTAAGAAATACGGCGGCCCTTGTCACCCTCCTTGCGGAAGGAATCGGCGATACGATCAGGGTGTCTCTTTCGGACACTATGGAAAACGAGATTATCGCCGCGAGGGAAATTGTAATGGCGGCATCCGAGCTTGGCTGCAAAAGGCGTAAAGGCGGAGTAAGAATCGTTTCCTGTCCACGCTGCGGCAGGCACGGTTTTGACACCCACGGTTTTACGGAACGCTGGATGCGCAGATTGTATGCCATGGACAAAAACATAACTGCGGCGATCATGGGCTGCGAAGTGAATGGCCCTGTGGAGGCGAAACATGCCGACATCGGCATTACAGGAGCGGGAGATAAAATATTGATTTTTAAACACGGCAAAGTGATAAGAACTATCACCCCTGATCAGGCGGATAAAATATTCGAAGAGGAACTGATGAAGTTATGAGATGTTTTAATTTTTTTGGCCGCGAACCAACACGAAAAAATGAAAGATATCGGACATCATCTTCGCTGTTAATAATATTTTTACTATTGTTTGTTTCGACTCAGATTTTCGCGCAGACACAGCCGTGGTGGCTTTCGCTTGAGCAGGGAAAGCAGAGATTCCGCGCAGGGGATTACGGCGCGGCATTGATGCTGTTTGAAGACGCGCGGCGCGACAGACGCGCCATGTACGAATATATGGAACGTGATTTTGTCGCGTTTTTATCGTTAGGTGAAGTCCGCCGCATCGGTGATATGCTTGACAGGGTGGAAAGGTTCTCATACGAGCGGCATTATACATCCGCGTCCGCCGCGCTTGAAGAACTCTATTACCGCGTTCCAAAAGAATCATTTAATAACTCGGCTTACGCCGCTCTTGCCGCGTTTGACAGGTTAAAAAATTATCCCGAAGCCGAGTACTGGATCGGTGAGGTATACAGAATAGAAGGTGAATTACCTCTGGCTCTCGCGCAGTACCGCAGAGCTTTGTCAATGCGTGAAACGCTGGAAGACAGAAATTTCGCCGTAACATTGCATTATAAAATCGCGAACATCCTGCGTATCAGGCAGGAGTACAATGAAATGGAAAGAGTTTATAATTCGATAATTGATGACCTTGATACGCTCTGGACAAATTCAAATATTGCCGCACGCGCCGATCCGGACGCGAATCTTCCCTACGCGCAGTCTTCCGCGTCATTCGCAAGAGCCGGCATGACAAGAACGCTTGAAAACGAAGGCGTAAACCGTTTTCTTTTATTGTTCAGATATAATAACCGCGCTGTTGAAGCGGCGCACAGGCAGTTGGGTTTCTATTACACCGTTTCCAACCGGCCTTCTGCGCAGCAGCATTTAATGTTCGCTTTCCTGATCCAAAATACGATCATCATTGAGGAAGTAAGAAGGCATCAGTTTGATTACGCGTTTACAGACCTTGCGTCCCTCGCTCAGCAAATAAATAGAAACCCGCTTCTGTTGGAATTTGTTGAAGAGGTTGAATACTATAAAACGATTTATTATCTTGGTGCGAGTTTAATGCGGAACAGTCATACATCGATCGCGCGCAGCCTCTGGGTGTTTCTCGCTTCTCAGCCGCAGGCAGGTGAATGGCGCGGACGCGCCGCAAGCCAACTGCGAAATCCGCGCACCGAACCAATCATCGAGATGCCGTAAACTGAACTCTCCTGTCGGGCAACCCGGATTTGAACCGGGGACCCCAAGTCCCCCAGACTTGTACGCTAAACCAACTGCGCTATTACCCGGCAGGCAAGTCCATTGTGGTGTTTACAATAACAAAACTACGGCTTTGTGTCAATGCCGGCTTTACATCTTCAATACCGACTTGTCGTAATCAGAAGGAGCGATGAAACCCAATAACTGTATACACGCGGCGGCGACAGAGCTTATACCCAATCCTTCGTTCAGGCAATTTTCTTTCGGATCATTTTGATACTCACCCTTGTACTCAGGATCGTAAATTATGCACGGCACCGGATTTAAGCTGTGGCTCGTTTTTGTTATGGGGCTTCCGTCCGTTTTCCGCGAAACCGCTCCTGTTCCTTTTTCGTGTTCGTACATATCGTCGCTGTTGCCGTGATCGGCTGTGATCAGCATTACGGCTCCTGCCTTGTTAACTGCTTCCATCAATCTGCCAAGCTGAATGTCCATGCTTTCCATTGAGCATATAACGGCTTGATACACGCCGGTGTGGCCGACCATATCGCCGTTCGGGTAGTTAAGCCTGATAAAATCATACTTGCCTGAACCGATCGCCGCGATTACCCGATCTGTTATTTCCGCGCATTTCATCCACGGGCGCTGTTCAAACGGAATCACATCGCTCTTTATCTCAACGTACTCCTCAAGTCTTTCATCGAACTTGCCTGTGCGGTTTCCGTTAAAGAAATATGTAACATGCCCGTACTTCTGCGTTTCGGAAATCGCGAGCGTCCGCACGCCGCTTGCCGCAAGGTACTCGCCCATTGTACGGTCGATTGACGGAGGTTCTACAAGGTACCGTGCGGGGACATGCAAATCGCCGTCGTATTCCATCATTCCTGAGTAGCAGACTTTGGGGCGGCGTCTTCTGTCGAACTTGTCAAAATCGTCCTTTTCAAAAGCCGCTGTAATTTCCAGCGCTCTGTCTCCGCGGAAATTAAAATAAACAACCGAGTCGCCGTCTTCGATTGTTCCGACAGGCTTGCCGCCTTCGGCTATAACAAATTCTTTTAAATCTTGATCGATAACATTCGGTATTTCTCTGCGGTATGTTTCAACGGCTTCGCGGGCGGTAGAAAATTGACGCGCCGTTCCAAGAACATGAGTCTGCCATCCGCGATCGACCATTGCCCAGTCAGCGCCGTATCGATCCATCGTTATCCACATACGCCCGCCGCCGGAGGCGATTACGGCGTTAAAATTATTATCATTAAGCCCTTTTAAAAACGCTTCAAACGGATCGATATATTCAAGTGCGCTTAATTTTCCCACATCGCGGCCGTCAAAAAGCGTGTGCACGCGCACTTTTTTAACGCCTTCTTTTTTCGCCTGAACGATCATTGCTTTAAGGTGATCCATGTGGCTATGGACATTTCCATCGGAAAAAAGCCCGAGAAAGTGAAGAGAGCCGCCTGAGCTTTTTACATTGCCTGTGATCTCTTTCCACGCTTTTCCTTCAAACATCGCTCCCGATTCGATTGACTTTGAGACAAGAGCCGCGCCTTGATCAAAAACCCGCCCGCAGCCCATCGCGTTATGACCTACTTCGCTGTTGCCCATGTCATCATCGGACGGCAATCCGACGGCTTTTCCGTGCGCTTTTAACTTTGTATGCGGGCTTTTTTCCGTAAAAGCCGTAAGGTTGTTCATTTTTGAATCGGCGACAGCATCGCCTTCCTTATATTTTCCGTATCCGACACCGTCCATTATCACTAAAACGACAGGTCCTTTACGTCCTTTCCATGCCGGGTTTTTCTTAAGTGCATCCATGTTATTTTCTCCTTTTATTTATTATAGCAGATAATTTTATTTTTGGGTTGTATTTTTTATGTTTTATGCTTGCCTGATTGATTTTATGTTATTACATTTTAATTATCAGGCTGGTAGTAAGAGTTATTCCGGCCGGACGCAAATGATATCCGGCGCAACAGCCGGCGGCATATTTTTTATACATTCATTTCATTTATTTAAAAGTAACAGATTGAATATTCTCTGACTTTATATTGATGAAACTGATCGTGTGTAAAAATGATTTTTTATTAATAAGGGTGTTTATAAAAACACAAAGGAGAGAAAAATGAAGTTGAAACTCAAACTGAGTCTTATGGTAATTGCCATTGTGGCAGTCATTGTAACGGGAATCGCGGCATTGCTCTTGCGTGAAGCCAGTAATATAAGTCTGAAGCTGAGCCTTGAAAATCTTGAGCGCACTCTTGAAAGAGAGGTAAATTACTGGAAGGGAAGGGAAGACAGCCACCTTCTGGCGTTAGGCACAATTAGCGCAATAATGGAGGACTTTGAAAGCCTTCCCGCCGAAACAAGACGCGATCAATTTGACAGTATGTTAAAAGGTGCGCTGCTTGAAAACGAAAGATGGGGATTAGTCTACTCAATCTGGAAGCCTAATGCTCTTGACGGCATGGATTCAGAGTACATAGGAAGAGTAGGTTCAAGCCCCACAGGACAGTATGCCATGACTGTCACCAAGGAAACAGGCAGCACTACTTACCGCGCCAGCACAGATATTGAATATACTATGATGCATATGAACAGCCCTCATGCCAGAAATGATCGTTTTGATGATCCTGTACCACGAAGAATGAATGGAAAAGACAGTTATGGGTTATTAATACAGGTTCCTATCATACATCACCGCACCAATGAAGTAATCGGAGCTGTTGGATGTCTTCTGGATATGGCGGTAATACAACCTACGCTGCTGCAAACAATGCATGATAATGATGATATAGCTTTGATGGTAATGTATTCAGGTAACGGAGATATTCTCGCGCATTTCCTTCCGGAAAGAATAGGCAAAAATATGATGGATGTCGATGTAGAATACGGTGATGCTAAAGATGCGGCGTTTAACGCGATTCAAAAAGGCGAAAAATTTTCAGGCAGAACTTATGATCCGTCGCTTGACACTAATATTATAATGTCAATGCATTCATTCCAAATCGGCAACTCGGATCAAACGTGGTCTATATTGATAGGCGCTTCCGAAGCGCATATATTAAAACCTGTTTACGACATTACAAGATTTACTGTTATTTTGGCTGTGATCGCTATAATAATTGGAGCTGTAATAACATATATTATCCTGCATTTTGTTACAAAACCTCTGGTTACTGTCGCCGATACCCTTAAGGATATATCTGAGGGCGAGGGAGATTTAACAAGGTCTATTTCAACAAAATCAAATGACGAGATTGGTGATCTTGCCAAGTACTTTAACCAGACTCTTGAAAAAATTAAACATCTTGTATTTTCAATTAAAAATGAATCGACTACGCTGTCCGGCGTTGGAACAGATCTTGCGAGTAACATGAGCGAGACAGCCGCCGCGGTGAATCAAATCACGGCGAATATTCAAAGTATCAAGGGAAGAGTGATAAATCAAAGCGCTGGTGTCAGCCAGACTCACGCGACTATGGAACAGGTTGTAGGTAATATCAATAAACTTGATAAACTGGTTCAGGAACAACACACGAGTGTGACTCAGGCTTCGTCCGCTATTGAGGAAATGGTCGCGAATACCCAGTCGGTTACCAATACCGTTATCAGTAACTCTAATAACATGAAAGCATTAAAGGACGCTTCGGAAATTGGGCGTAACGGTTTACAGGAAGTATCTTCGGATATACAGGAAATATCCCACGATTCGGAAGGGTTAATGGAGATAAACTCTGTAATGCAGAATATAGCGAGCCAGACAAACCTGCTTTCAATGAACGCCGCGATTGAAGCGGCGCACGCCGGGGAAGCCGGTAAAGGTTTCGCCGTTGTCGCCGAAGAAATCCGCAAGCTGGCGGAAAGTTCCAGCGAACAATCCAAGACTATCAGTTCCGTTTTGAAAAAGATTAAAGGTTCTATTGATAAAATGACCCAGTCAACAGGAAATGTTTTAACGAAGTTCGGCGCCATTGACAACAATGTAAAAATTGTGGCGGAGCAGGAAGATAATATTCTACGCGCGATGGAAGAGCAGGGTATCGGCAGCAAGCAAATTCTTGAAGGCGTCGGTAAAGTAAACGACATTACATGCCAGGTAAGAAACAGATCCGAAGAAATGCTTCAAAACGCGAAGGAAGTAATTCGTGAAAGTGAAAATCTTGAGAAAGCGACGCAGGAGATCGAATCCGGTATGAACGAAATGGCGACAGGCGCGGATCAAATTAATATTGCCGTTCACCATGTTAATGAAATAAGCGGTAAGAACCGCGAGGGAATCAGCACTTTGATAAGCGAAGTGTCACGGTTTAAAGTAGCGTAAAAGCATTTATTTATAATGTAGTTTGTCTGTAATGTGTCCACGTTATTGACAAACTCTATTTAAAAATATTTCTCATATGGGCTGTCCGGAATACGGGCAGCTCTTTTTTTTGATTAGAGTTGTTCGATAGTTTCAATTATTGAACAAGTCCATTAAAGATAAACTTCCACAGGCGTTTTGATGCCTTTTTCCGCGAAGGCGGCGCGGAGGGATGCGGCGCGTTTTTCAAGATAATCAGGCGGGAGAGTGTCAGCTAACGGATCTTCAGGAGCGGGACGTGCTTTACCGTAAACCTGCACTTTGCGTATATTACCTGATGGTAAACCGCAGATAAAACCTTCCCATGCCTTCGCTTCGGTTTCAGACGGGCTGTTTTTATTTATTGCGCATAACATAGTCTGAATTGTAACCTGTGCGCATGATGTAAAATCTATTATTTTATCCATTATCTTTTTAAATGAAACGGAAGTGCGGTTTATCATTTGATACCATTCATCAGTGCCGGCATCCAGTTTAAGCCAGATGTCGAGTAACGGATTCCGCGCGGCGTCTTTTAAAAGCGTAAAAATTTCCGGAATTAAAAGACCCGCGCCGTTTGTTATAACAACAAGCTTCGCCTGCGGTGTCATTTCTTTGCGGACATTTTCCGCGAGTTTTAGCGCGTCGGCGAAAGCCGGGGAGAGCGTCGGCTCGCCGTTGCCTGAAAAGCAGATATCCATTACAGGCGTATTTTGCTTTATCGCCGCGCTGAGGCACTGCCGCAGATCTTCCCCCATTTGTTCAAGTGAGAACCCTTGAGCAGGCGGAAATGGAAAAACCTCGCAGTACGGGCAATCGAAGGGGCAGGATTTTTTTTCTGTAAATAAATTCACCCCCACGGAAAGACCCCGGGAACGGCGTGAATATACAGGGTAAATAATATTGCCTTTTTCCCTTTCGCGGTGGTTCTCTACAGAGGTGATAGAAAGCGCCATTGTCTCTATATCTTTTCTAGCTGCTGTATATTCGGGCAGTCAAGAGAATTTACTTTAATAACGGGAGCCGCCCACTTAACAGAATTTGTTATAATTTTTTGCACATGCTCATTGTGATATACGGGATATGTTTCATGGCCGCTCTGGAAATAAAAAATCCTGCCGTTCTCGCGTTGGAATGTCACGCCGCTTCTGAAAACATTGCCGCCCGAAAACCAGCTTATAAAAACCGTTTCAAGCGGCTGCGGAATTCCAAAAGGTTCGCTGTATGTTTCTTCATTCTCAACCGCGAATTGATTGGGAACGCCCTGCGCGATCGGATGAGAAGGCTCGCATGTCCATATACGCGCCCTCTCGCCCGCTTCCCTCCAGCCGAGAGAGCCGCTTGTTCCCAGTAACTGCATGAATGGTTTGGATTTATGCGCCGAATGAAGAAAGATTATTCCCATTCCGCGCCGGACATGATCCGTTACGCGGTTTACGACATAATCTTCGACATTATCGTGTAACATATGCCCCCACCAGATTAACACATCGGTGTCAGCTAAAACTTCTTCCTTTAATCCATGCTCCGCATCCTGCATTACCGCGGTTTTTGCGATGATGCTTTCATCTTTGTTAAGAAATTCCGCGATCGTTATGTGCATACCATGAGGGTAAATGTCTTTTACCGCTTTTTCCTTCTGGTCGTCTCCGTATTCGTTCCAGACCGTTACATTGATCTTTTTCATTTAATTCTCAAAGTAGTAAGGTTTGCCGGTTTTTGCCGATATGTAAATGCCTTCGAGTATTTTTGTCACAGCGGCCGCTTCTTCGGCTTGAACGTAAAGTTTTCCTTTACCCCGAATGGCTTTTGCGAAAGTCTTCGCTTCAACATCGGAATCCTTCTCGGCTGTTCCGCCATAGAACGCGACGCCTCCCTTGCTGAAATCCGGCGTGTATGTGTACTGTCTTCCGTTTTTAACGCCGTTGATTATAAGTTCTCCCGCTTTCGGCATATCCGCACCGGCTTTTGTGCCGCATAACGTTGTAACAGCTTCTCTCACTTCTGTTGAGTTTAAAGCCCAACTGCTCTGAAGGATGATTGACGCGTTATTCTTCATTACGATAAATCCAAACGCGGAATCTTCCACAGTGAATTTTTCCGTGTCCCAATCTCCCCATGCGTTGCCTGTTTTTTTATCCTTGTTTAGTTTGTGGTAGGTAGTTCCGACAGCGTACAATGGCTCATAATTATTCATCATAAAAAGCGTAAGATCGAGCGCGTGAGTGCCGATGTCAATTAAAGGGCCTCCCCCTTGTTTTTCCTCGTCAAGAAAAACACCCCATGTGGGAACGGCGCGTCTTCTTACCGCTGTCGCCTTCGCGAAGTAAATTTCACCTAACGCGCCGCTGTCACATTCGGCTTTTAGGAATAGGCTGTCCGCTCTGTATCTGTTCTGATAACCTATGGTAAGGAGTTTGCCGCTTTTGTCGCGAGTCGCGATCATCGCCTTCGCTTCCTTGTAATTTACAGCCATCGGTTTTTCGCATAATACATTTTTACCCGCCTGTAACGCGGCGACGGTAATCTCGCAGTGCGAGTTGTTAGGTGTCAATACTATCACAGCGTCAAGCTCTTCCTTAATAAGCGCCTTATAATCCTTAAATACTACGCCTTTTCCGCCTGAGTATTCGTTATTTGCCTTTTCGGCACGCTCGATGATTATGTCGCAGAATGCCGTAATTTCAACATCATCAAGTTTTTGAATTGCCGGAAGGTGTTTCCCGACCGCAATACCGCCGCATCCTACAATGCCGTATTTCAATTTTTTTCCCATTGTATTCCTCCGTTTGGCTAATTATACTTTATTTAATCTGAAAAACCAATATAAATTATGATGAGTGAAAACGAAAAAACCGCCGAGCAGGCGCAAATGCTCGCTAACCGCCTTCAAAAGCGTTTTAAACACCTTAAAAAATGGGCGCAGAGAACAGGCGCGGGCGCTTTCAGGCTCTACGACAGGGATATCCCCGAGATTCCGCTTGTCCTCGATTTTTACGGAGATACCGTGTGCCTCGAAGACGCCGCTATATCCGGCGCTCTTTACAAACGCCCGTATGAAAAGAATGAAGAGGATGAAACTGTGTGGCTCGGAGCGATGAGAGAGAGCGCCGCGTCCGCCCTTGGATTAAGACGTGAAAATGTTATATTGAAGATGCGCCAGAGACAGAGAGGATCATCGCAGTATGAAAAAATGGATGATGTCCGCCTTGAAAAAAATGTGATCGAAGGCGGCCTTTCGTTTAAAGTAAATTTATCTGACTACCTTGACACAGGACTTTTTATCGACAGGCGGCTGTTGAGAAAAATTGTGCGTGATGAAGCTTCAGGTAAGAATGTATTAAATTTATTTTCATATACAGGATCGTTTTCCGTTTACGCCGCGGCGGGAGGAGCAGTTTCCACTGTTTCTGTCGATCTTTCCAATACGTATAACGCGTGGGCGCGGGAAAATTTTTTGTTAAACGGGTTTTCAGCTGAGTTAGTTAAGTATTTGACCACGAACCCCACTAACCACACGAACAATACGTACTACACCAACCACACTAACCACACCAACAATGCTAACTACAATAATCGGCATATTATTATTCGATCTGATGTAATTGAATTTATTAGTTATGCGATGCATGAGAAAAAACTCTGGGATATTATTATTGTTGATCCGCCGGCTTTTTCCAATTCTAAAAAGATGATTGATGATTTTGATTTGAATAGAGATTTAACAGAATTAATTTGCAGTTGCCTAAAGCTACTATCGCCTGACGGGAAAATATTTGTAAGCGTTAACGTTAAACGCAACGCTCCTTCTGCGGAGGAACTGGAAACACTTTTGCGCCCGTTTTACTCAAATGTGCGCGTAACGGATTTGGGGGATAAGGTTACGGATGAGGATTTTAAGGGGAGGAGGATACCGGGGGCGTTTTTGGTTAATTTAATTGCTGTTAAGTGAGGAAAGTTACCACGAACTGCTTGAACTTCATATATAATCGTTTTTTCTTTAACCACCAAGGCGCAGAAGGCACACGAAGGAAGTAATAATTCAATTTCCTTTGTGCACCTTGGTGGTAAATTCTTATTTTGCAATAGAATAAGTCTATGTCAGTTCGCGGTTATTTAAATCTATTATTGTTTCAAGATCAAGCCCTGTGATTTTTTGTATATATTCAGGTGTTGAGCCGTTTGCAAGCATATTCCAGGCTATTTCTTTATGGCTTTCTTCGCGGCCTTCTTCACGACCTTCTTCACGCCAGACTTCTTTTGCATCTTCCATGTTCCATTTGGTATACAACATATTCAATACCTCCGAACCGTAAACTTCCAGATACTCTTTTAGTATATCATGTTTATGGCAATAATCTACTGCTTTTTTAATTGCTTCCCCAAGATCGTTAAATTCATTTCTATAATGGTAAACTCTGGATATGAGAGTACTATATTCTGCCAGCTTCCTGCATCGATTTAAAATATCCGCGTTACGGCCTTCATTAATATTTATAACTTTCGCCTCAAGTTCAAGGAGCGGCATATATCTTTCCGGAAGTCCAAGATCTTGCGGCTTCTCGAATAATTCGGATAGTTTAACAATTTTATAATCCGGGAATGGTTCTGTCCCATTATATAAAACATAAAACTCAGGCCAGGGAATTTTTATTTTTTTGCTTGAATAAATGCTTTTGCCTTTAACCTTCTTTTTTAATAACTCCGCTATGTATAATAGCAGTCTTAACGCTATATTCGGGTTGATAGTGCTTTGATGTTCAATTAATACAATCAATTTTCCGCCTATTTCAAAGGATACATCATTGTATAAGTCATTGATCATGGCATTTTTCAACGTGTTAATAGCGATTGGAACATCGGCGGGTAGTGTTACCTTGCCGAGCGCGCAATACAACTCCCTCAGTACATCAGGGTTGTCGAACAATGTGGAGAATACACTGCTCTTTAATTTTCTATTTGTTTTCATAAAAACCTCCGCCTATATATCTCCGCGGAACAGTCATTTTGCTTGCGAATAATCCAATAAAAAGTAAAATTTCCTATGAAAAGTGATAGTCACTTTATAAATCCATTGATATTTCCAATTTTTTAAAGTATATTACTATAAACCATCAATTAATAACGGAGAATTTAATGAAAAAATCAATTTTATTTGTAATAATATTTCTGGCGGCTGTCAGCGTAGTTCTCGCGCAAAATACCGAACCGCGAAAATATGCGCTTGTTATCGGGAATGGCGCTTATACCTCTTTTGGATCACTTCAGAACGCTGTAAACGATGCCAACGACGTTACCGCTGCGCTGCAGAATCTTGGTTTTACTGTGGACAGGGTGCTTAACGCCGGGCGCGCACAGATGTTTGAGGCAATTACACGTTTCAGGGAGCGGTTGTCAGGATCGAGAAACACCTATGGTTTTTTCTATTACGCGGGACACGCCGTTCAACATAATGGAGTAAATTTTCTTATACCGGCGAATGCCAGTATTCCAAACGCGAATTATCTGGGGGAAACATCAATTTCCGTTCAGAGCATGTTAGCTGAAATTAATGACGCGGGGAACGCGCTTAACATTGTAGTGCTTGACGCTTGCCGTGATTTTCCGGCGGCTTGGAGCCGCAATATAAGCCGCGGGCTTAGCGTTGTGGCGAACCAGCCCGCCGACAGCATCATCGTATTCGCCACAAGCGCGGGTTCTGTCGCCGCCGACGGAACAGGCAGAAACGGTCTTTTTACAACTCATTTATTAACGCAATTAAGAACGTCCGGTCTTGAAGTGTACGATCTTTTCCGCCGCACAAGCTCCGCCGTAAGCCGCGCAAGCAACGGAGGACAGGTTCCCGCCATCTACAGCCAGTTTTTTGAAGAAGCGTATTTGGGAGCTAGACCCGCGGCTGTTGTTCAACCGCCTGTAACGCCTCAGCCGCCAGTTGCTGTTCAGCCGACACCTGCACCGGCAGTTACGCCGACACCGCAATCTTCGACAGCCGCCATAACAAATGAGCTTGTTCGTATACAAGGCGGGTCATTTATAATGGGCAGCCCTGCGAATGAAGAGGGAAGGCGAAATAATGAAACACAGCGGCAGGTAACAGTAAGCTCTTTTATGATGAGCAGGTATGAAATAACGCAGAGGGAATATCGGGAAGTAATAGGAACAAACCCAAGCAATTTTACCGGTGATTTAAACCGTCCTGTAGAAAGTGTAAGCTGGTTTGACGCTGTAGAGTACTGTAACAGAAGAAGCCAGAGGGAAGGATTAACACCTGCGTATGCGATAAGTGGCAGTGGAAATAACAGAACAGTAACATGGAGCCGAAACACGAACGGGTATAGGTTACCGACAGAAGCGGAGTGGGAGTACGCGTGCCGTGCAGGAACTACAACGGATTATAATACCGGAGCAAGCATTACAGCAAGCCATGCTAATTTCGACGGAATAATAAACAGAACTATAACAGTAGGAAGTTACGCTCCAAACGCGTGGGGGTTATATGACATGCATGGCAATGTATGGGAATGGTGCTGGGATTGGTATGACATACCCGAACAGCGCGCGCAAACTGATCCACGGGGCGCGTCCTCTGGGTCTTACCGCGTACTTCGCGGTGGCAGCTGGAGCTTTTCAGCCGCCTACGTCCGTTCCGCGTATCGGAGCGTCAGCACTCCTACTATCCAGTACTACGACAGCGGTTTCCGTGTCGTCCGCAATGTTCCCGGAGTAACCACCGGCGGAAGTTAGGTGAATTAGGGGTTAGGGGGTAGATATTTTTACGAATATTTTTATGACCCTATGTGATGTTTATTGATATCATTTTAAAATTGTAATATACAATTTATGTGAGAGTTCGTCTTGATTTGTGATGTTCACGGTTAAAATCTTAACTGGCAGCAGTTACCAAACCTTAGTACGCCTTCGACGCCTCCACGGTTAAATATCCCCCGCATATAATCTGCGTTTAATTGATAAAAAATTATTTATTTATTATAATCTTACCATGAATACAATTAAAATAAAAAAAATTATTACAGGGGTTCTTGTTTTTGGATTTATTATCATTGTTCTTGTGGACGCTTTGCTGCAGGGTAAAAAATCTTATTCGTCAACAATGGGAATGGATATAAACAGGGTTTATTTCTATACTTTCTTTTTGTTGACAATAGGCTGCTGGCTTCTTTACCATAGGTGGTTTGTAGGAATAGGTTTTTTGGCATTAGCGGCATTCAGTTCTTATTTTCGCGAATATCTTTTTTTACATAATTATTTCGCGTCAATACTGATATATGTAATGATAGTACTGGATGTGGTTTTAAGGCGTGAAGTTAAATGGTTTATCGCATTTCTGGTTATCGGAATAATACAGGGTATAGCGTTCCAGACGCCCTTGTTAAATAATTATTTTGTCGGGAGTATGGAATGTCTGGCTTTATCTGTAGGAACTGTTTTTGTTATTAAAAATATGCGGTAATTAAAGACATTTCTAAAACTTGGCTGGTTTCGGAATAGGCTTTTTTAACCGCCGGAAAAGAAAGCCATTATCCAGTTTGCAATTTTTACCGCGATAAACTCATTGTCAATCCTGATAAGTAAAACCATTACAATAATCAGTATTGGTATGATAATTTTAAGCGCTTCTGAATTTTCATTGTCTTTTTCTTCGTATAATTCCTTTGATTCGATGTTATCGCGTACAAGCACTGTTTTTTTGTCATTGCTCCTCTGTTCAATGACACGTAACGCGCTGTCCATGTCTTCGGGGTTTATTAAAAGCACATATTCATCGGCGCTTGTGGCGATTTCATCGCAGGGAATTTTGTTTTTCCTTAATAACGAGTATATGTCAAAAGCGTCATCGTAATTTGCGGATCTGTAAACGCAGTCGCCGAAGAACGCAAACTCATCAAGGCTTTCTATCAGACTAACCGCCGCACTTTCCTGTTCCTCAGATGTGTAAAGTTCAAATATTTGCGCGTCGTTTAGTTTTTCGTCGAACTCTTCTATCGGCACTGTCAGTTCGCCGCTTTTATCCAGCGACACGTTTACCTTTTCCGCGCCTCTGCCGGAGATGTATCTTCTTTCCACATAGATGCGCAGCCTAATGCTTGTCACAGAGATATTATTTTCTGTCAGAAGATTTTTTACGGCGATAACGCGGTGTTTTTTGGGCGATAGAAAAACAGCCTTTTCCGTAAATTAGTCCTTGATGTTGTATTTCTTCCTGAACCTTTCGATGCGGCCTGCAGTGTCAACGAGTTTTTGCTTGCCTGTAAAGAAGGGGTGGCAGGATGAGCAAATCTCAACCTTGATCTCCTTGACAGTGGAACGGGTCTCAATAACATTCCCGCATGCGCAGGTGATTTTTGTCATTTCGTACTTTGGATGAATCTTGTCTCTCATTTTCTTCTCCTCAAATATTTGCCCAACTCCGAGCTTACGGCTCGGTTTAAGGGCCTTAGTCCATTCCGCCTGTTCCGGTGTTCATGGATGTCAGGAATGCTTCATTATTCTTGCTTTTTTTCATTCTGTCAACCAGCAGTTCGATGATTTCGATATCGTCCATGGGGTTGATTAACTTGCGCAATATCCAGATTCTTTGGAGTTCTTTTTCGGAAAGAAGCAGCTCTTCCTTGCGTGTGCCGGATCTCTTAATATTGATAGCCGGGTAAAGGCGGCGGTCGGAGATGCGCCTGTCAAGGTTGATTTCCATATTGCCGGTGCCTTTGAACTCTTCAAAAATTACCTCGTCCATGCGGCTGCCTGTTTCCACAAGCGCGGTGGAGATAATCGTAAGGCTTCCGCCTTCTTCGATATTACGCGCCGCGCCGAAAAAGCGTTTAGGTTTGTGCAGGGCGTTTGAATCGACGCCGCCTGAGAGGATTTTTCCCGATGTCGGGACAGTCTGGTTATACGCGCGGGCAAGACGCGTGATTGAATCCAAAAGGATTACAACGTCTTTTTTATGCTCGACTAAGCGTTTTGCTTTTTCCAGAACCATCTCCGTGACCTGAACGTGCCGGGAAGCTTGCTCATCAAATGTTGATGATATTACTTCCGCGCGGACAGTGCGCTCCATGTCGGTGACTTCCTCGGGTCTTTCGTCGATCAGAAGAACGATAAGGTAAACTTCCGGGTGGTTTTTTGTAATCGCGTTCGCGATTTTTTGCATCATGATCGTTTTGCCTGTTCTTGGCGGCGCGACGATTAATGAACGCTGTCCTTTCCCGATTGGGCAGAACAGATTGATGATTCTTTCGCTGATGCCTTCTGTCGAAGTTTCCAGGTCGAGTTTTTCATTCGGGTAAAGCGGAGTAAGGTTATCAAAAGGTATGCGGTTTTGCGCGACCGTGGGATCATCGTAGTTGACAGTTTCCACCCGGAGCATGGCGAAGAAACGCTCTCCTTCTTTCGGACTGCGGATCTGTCCGTATACCGTGTCGCCGGTTTTCAGCGCGAAAAGCCGTATCTGGCTCGGGCTCATGTAGATGTCATCAGTACCGGGAAGGTAGGAGTTTTGCGGGCTGCGTAAAAAGCCGTAACTGTCGGGGAGAATTTCAAGCGATCCGTACGCGTAAATAATTCCGCCTCTTTCCGTATGCGCCTTTAAAATCGCGAAAACTATTTCCTGTTTTTTTAAAATAACCATATCGTCATGAGTGATGTTGTAGCACGCGGCAAGCTCGCGCAGGTCTATCATGTTAAGCCTGATTAACTCATTTATAGTAAGGCGGAGTTTGCTGCTGTCCTGATCCTGACGCGGAAGAGGTTTGCCGTACAGATCCGGCATTGATGGCAGCTTCGGTAATGACTGCGGAATTCTCATTTGATCCCGCGGTTCCGCCGTTTCCGCATTTTCGCTTTCATGTTTCTGCTCATAACCGTTTGATGATCTTCTGCTTCCGGTGCGGACAACCACGCGGCCTGTTTTATCGCCGCCGTTATTTGATGAATCGCCGGAATCAGAACTGCCTTGCGTTTCTTCAGCCGCTTCCGTGTTGTCATCATTCACCATGGAAGGTTTTCTTCCTTTTTTTATTAACGCCATTTTTTTACCACCTATGGAATGTTCCTTTCATTTTCATATTATAACATTGGCTTCCGGGAAGAAATGAAAAGAGACATGATTTGCTTCATTTATTATTTCTTTTTAACATAAGTTATTGTCTGAAAGGATACTCCAATCCTAGCATATTTTTCTTTCTATGTCAACCTTTTTAAAATTAATTCAAGAACGGCATCCGCCGCTTGTACGCGCACTTCGTTTCTGGAACCGGAAAAATGATACTCCTGCGCCTGTGTGTCTTTACCTTTCGCCGCGGCCGCGATCCATACCGTTCCTGCGGGATTCCTGTCGTCGCCGCCCGGTCCTGCAAGCCCTGTAACTGATGCCGCGTAATCCGCGTCGCTTTTTTTCAACGCTCCCTGCGCCATACCGCATGCTGTCTCGCGGCTCACAAGCCCGTATTCGCATAACCTGTCGTTGTCAAGATCGAGCATTTTCACTTTAGCTTCTTGCGTGTAACACACAAAGCAGCCCCAGAGATAATTTGACGCTCCCGGGATTCGCGCTAACAGTGAAGATATCATTCCGGCGGTGCACGATTCAGCTAACGCCAGCGTAACAGAAGCGTCCTTAAGCTTTTGAATCACATCTTCGGCTTTTTTCCGCGCGTTCATTTCAATCTGCGCGGCGGCCGGATCATTACACTCTTGCATTTGCCCGCAGTAAATCCGCTTTTATTTCTTCCGTCGGGCGGTGAAAGATTTCTATATCTTTTTCGATGTTAGTCATCTTGCATTTGCCTTCGAAAAGAACGCCGTCCGCGATGCGCAGTCTTGCCGCGCTTACATCACCCTGGACTTTCGCCCCGCTCATCATATCAACTTTATTTACGGCGTGTACAGTCCCCGATACATGGCCGAAAACTGTAAGCGAGTTCACCGTTATGTGATCCGCGTCAACAACCGCTTCTTTGTCAACAATAAGATCGCCCGCGGCTTCAATGGTGCCGCGGAATGTTCCCTGAATACGCAGCGTTGAATCAAATTTTAAAATGCCTGTAAAACTTGTAGTCTTGCCAAGTATTACAACGCCCGTTTCCCTTTTTTTTCCTTCCCGTTTGGGCATGCTACTGCTGCTCCTGATGCAGGAACTTGCGTATCTGGCTTTCCAGAACAGGAAGCCCTATTTCTTCTTTTTTAAGATTGTTCCATTCATTCATTGTTTTTTCTATCCTCGCGTCAAGCGCGGCGATATGTTTGCGCACGGAAAGAATTTTTTCGCTGACAGGTTTTACATGATTGATAAGCGTCTCCCTGTCGTACGATTTTCCTTCGTGGGTGTTCTTGCAAATATCGGCAATCGCGTTATCAAGTTCATCGATATTGGAAATAAATACCGAAAGATTATCTTTCAAATCTTTATTTAATTCCTCTGCCAGTGTAAGGCGCGTCTCTCTCACTTTTATCTGATCGAACAGGGCGCGGTTTCGAAGGACGGCGTTTATACGCGCGAGGACTTCCGTGAAATTGAAAGGTTTTGTTATGTAATCGTCTACTCCGGCTTCAAAACCGGCGACCTTGTCTTTCACATCATCGAGAGCCGAGAGCATTATAATGGAGATATCTTTTAAATTCGGATCTTTTTTAAGAATTTTAGTAATTTCGCGTCCTGTCATTCCCGGCATAATGTTGTCAAGGATGATCAAATCCGGCAGGAATTTTTTGACTTTTTCCAGAACATCGGGGCCGTTATCGCATTTTTCCACTACAAAACCGAGTTTGGAAAGCATCACTTCAAAGAAATCAAGATTTACGGTTTCGTCATCTGCGATCAATATCTTTTTTTGAGTATTCATGGCGGTTTCCTCGTAATTTCAATGCCGCTCTGTGCGAGCTTTAAGTTTCCTCATTGTATAACAAACCGCGCCGAATAGCAAGATGGCAATCGCCGCCCATACAGAGAAAACACCTAAATAATCGCCGAATTTTGTGTAAAGAGTATCTTTTTTAATTAATGGTATTGATACGTCAAGATACGTTTCCTCAAAGGACGGAGCCATCGAGATGATTCTGCCGAGGGGGTCAACCGCGCAGGTCTGCCCCGACGCTGTGGATCTTGCCATCGGGCGGTAATTTTCCACTGCTCTGAAGACTGCCATCGAAAGGTGCTGGTACTGGGCTGTAACGCTGTTTGACCATGCGTCATTAGACAGATTGATGATTACATCCGCGCCGCCGCGGACAAACTCCCTTGAGAGGTAACCAAATGTATCTTCAAAGCAAATCGGCGTTGAAAAGGTAAAACCCGGTCCCGTGAATACTGCCGCTTCGTTCCCTTTTTCCCAAAAATGCGTATCTGCGCTGACAAGCCAGTCGTAGATCATGGGGAACTGTTTGCGGTAGGGGAAATGTTCGGTAAACGGAACCAGATGAAGTTTTCTGTATGTTTTGGTATTATTTCCTTTTTCAAAGTACATTACCGCGTTGTAATCGACGCGATGTTGATCGGAAGCGTTGGGATTTACCGCGGGGTCTTTACGCGCATCATCATTACCTAAAAGAAATGGCACATCCTTTGAGGAAAGGTACTCAAGAAGCTCCCTTACAATCTCCCAAGAGTTCTGCTCTTCGCGGTATGTTGTGTGCCAGTAGATCCTCGGGACAAACGCGGTCTCCGACCACACGACAAGTTGAATATCAGGGTTGGCGTTTAGCGCCGCGTCAGAAAGCCGTTTTAAAATTCGTAAATCCTTGCGGTACGCTTCATCTATAAGCCATGAGGAAGATGCTTTAGACGCTTCCCAGGGATCGGTATTATGTTGAATAAGCGCAATCTGCGCAGAAGAGTAGTTTCCCGCGGCGATTGTATCTGAATAATCTTTTAAAGTAACAAACCCAAAAACAAGCGATGCGGCAAGAGCGGCTCCCCATATAATGGCTGGAATCTTTTCTTGTAAAAAATAATTTTTTAAATTCTTAACCGCGAACCGGTGTGAACCTGCACGAATAAGAGAATAGAAATTAAAGCGGCTTTTCGTTTCTGTATGAGTTTGAGGTAAATTTTTCTCTTCTTTCTTTATTGCGCCTTCGCGGTTTGGTATTACGTTTTCTCGGCTGGTGTTAATAATCGCGCCTGCCAGCCAGAAGGACGGAAATGTTACGAGAACATTTACACCCCATACGCCGGCGAGGCTCGCGATTTGTATCAACGGCGTTATGCGCCATTGAGTGTAGCCTGTAATGCCGTACGGGAAACCGGTGAATCCCTGCATGCTTAAATACTCGTACGCGAGCCATACAACCCATTGGGCAAGGTATGATCTTTTGGGGAATAAAATACACGCGAGCTTGAGGATTGGGAATGTGACGGCAAAGTAGACGATATAAATACAATATACAATTACACCCGCAAGCGGATGAAAAGCCGAAAGCCAATAAGCGTAAAATCCGTAAGCGGCGAAACCGTATAAAGCTCCCCATCCTATGCATTGAATAACATTATTTCTGTTAATCAGAATAACGACAGGGATGTACGCGAACCATGCGAAGAAGGGGAGGCCGTTGTAAAATAAAAGATTGGGATGGGACGCGGCGAATAGGATTGCCGCCAGAAACATCAACGCCAGGTTGTAAAAGGTTTCTTTTATCCACCCTGAGCCGGATCCGGTGTTTTGTAAATTGGTTATTTTGATTGGGTTAGTTTTTCGGCGCGGCATCTTCCCCGATGTCCCATACTAGCTGTTTCATCTCGCGGCCTGGTCTGAAGGTGACCGCTCCGTGCGGTTGAATAACGATGCTTTCGCCCGTTCTTGGATTACGCGCTCTTGGCCGGGCTTTGCGTATTTTTACTTCAAATGTTCCAAAACCCCGCAGCTCAATTATTTTGCGCCGCGCAATGGCATCTTTCATTTCATCGATAAAAAGATCAATCGCGCCGTGGATTTCGGCGCGATTCATTTTTGTTTTCTCATAAAGCGCGTCAATAATGTCAGCTTTTGTTATTTTCTTCGCCGCCATTTTTATTTTTTTTATTGAGCCGCTTTCATTACATTAAAATATTTATGCATTCTTGATTTTTTACGCGCTGCGGCGTTTTTCTTGATAATGCCTTTTCCTGCGGCTGTATCAATTTTCTTGCACATTTCCCTTAAAGCGGCTTCCGCCTGCGGGTCTTTTTTCTGCGCAAGAGCTACGAACTTTTTAATGCTTGTTTTTACAGCGCTTTTTGTCGACTTGTTGGCTTGCCGGCGCTCTTCGCTTTTCCGGTGTCTTTTCTCCGCCGAACTCTGTTTCTTTGCCAAAATTAACCTCCAAAAATATCTGCCGTTTTAACGGCTGATATAAATTATTTAAAATCCGACGGACGTCTTTCTGTCCGTTTGCATTTTTCGCATTCCGCGATATTTTTAACCTTGCCGCTTTCAAACAGGGTTTTCATTTTTATTTCCCCGCCGCATGAGCACATAAATCTCTGCGTCGCGCTCGATGTACGGCTGTTTTTACTGGCTTGTGCCATTTCCTTGCTCCTTAAAAATTGGTATTAGTTTCAGGGTATATTTTTATATTTACCGTGTCAAGGGTTAGGAGTTAGGGGATAGCGGTTAGGGATTAGGGGATAGCGGTTAGGGATTAGGATATAGGGGTTAGGGGATAGTGGTTAGGATTTAGACGCTGGGGGAATGTATTTTTTCTTATTGGTCAATCGGGGTATTGAACAACAAGACTATCCCCTATGCCCTAATCCCTATACCCCAAATCCTATCACCTTTATCAACCTTATATTTGATCGTTCATCTCGGCTTCGCCGGGCGGGAACAGATATAGGTCGGGCAGTTTGAAAGTGCGGTTCAGCGCGTAAGACTGAGGGCTGTGGAACCTGCTGAGCGTTTCGATGTTAAAAAAGTGGCTTAGCGGCTCGAACTGGGGGGAATTTACCTTTATTGAAAATTTAAAATCCCTTGATAAATCCGGGGCATCCGCGATAATCGGCGCAGGCCAGAATGTGTATGCGCCCGGAGTGCTCGCTACCATTGTATAAGGGTTCTGCCAGTTGTTGTTTCTCATATCGACAATCTCGCCTTCACAGAAAAGCGTTACATCAATACCCTCGATGGGTTCAAAACTGATGCCGTCAAAAATGCGCCCTGCGATAGTGGGGATATCAAACATGGGGTGATATATTTTACTGACAGCCATTGATGTACCGTCATGCGGCGCTGTCGGGCGTTGATTGTGGTTTACAAGGCGCAAACCTTTATAGATTAACGTTGTAATATCAGCTTCGATCTGCTGACGCTTGATGCTTGTCTCCTCAAATCTGGTAAATCCCCTGTTTGAGACTATGTAATTTGGTTCAATCCGGTTAAGGGTATAACAAATGGTGTCTATCCTGCATTGATAGCACATGCAGTACTTTTCGGGATTTCCGCTTTTCTGAATTTCGTTAAAAACGTTCTGCACTGTCGCAAATACTACATCTTCATTTGAATTATGAATGTCCATTCTATCCTCCAGCTTGGTAACCTGTAAACGCCTCTAACAGGCGTTTTTAAGTATATCACATAATTGCGTAAATGTCTTTATACTTTCCTTATATTTTTGATTTATAAATATCCTTGTAATATACAACGTTTGAATAAAAGCGTTTACCGTCTCTGTCTTGAACGCGCTTGAACTTCCGCTGAAAGGACAACCCTCGTCAATGACAAAAAGGCCTGTTTCAAAGGATGCCGGTTCCGGGATATCGATAATTATATCTTCGCTTTTGATTTCCAGCCCGTTTTTCCGCAGATAGACGGCGATTTTCTCTTCATATTGAGCTCTGTTTTTTATCTCGCGAAGCGTGGTTATATCGAGTTTATCACCTGAAATTTCGGCGGCTGTGGTAAAAATCCTGCCTTCCCGTACTGCTTCCACCAAAGAACTGCCCGATTTTGCGCCCGAAAGGGTAAAAAGGCTGTTATCATCAAGATTATAGAGGTCTTCCCCCTTTAAATTGCCGGATTCCAGGGCGTTTATCAGAGCTTTTTTAATCATCGCGGTAGCGGCGCGTACCTGTTTATGCCAATAAACGGTTCTGTACATAAGATATTTTGAAAAAAGAATCGATTCGACATTGGGAATCAGGCGGGAATCGATGTCCACACCCCTTTTTTCATTAGGATGAAGCCTTGAAAAGATGAAATCCACATCCTGCGCTCCGTAGGGGACGCCGCAGTACCTTGCGTCGCGGTTCAGGTAATCGAGCTTGTCAGGATCAAGAGCGCCAGACAGGAGTTTACGGTAAAATGTAAGTTCGCCGCTGTCAGCCGGTATTTCCTTGTCTACAATCGCGGCGGTGAAAGCGGGATCAGCCCCTGCCGCGCCTATCAGGGATTTTAACGGTTCTTTTAAAACAGCCTGCCCTGTTAAGGTTTCATGGGAGGTAAGAGAAAGTTCCTTTAAAGAGTGGGTGTAAGGAAAATGCCCCAGATCGTGAAGAAGGCAGGCGGCAAGAAAGGACTTTGTCCCTTCTTTTGTAAGCCATGCCGAGGCGCCTTTCTCTGCCAAATTTTGTAAAAGCCTTCTTCCTAAATGGTATACGCCGATAGAGTGGCTTGCCCTTGTGTGCGTAGCGCCGGGATAAACGAGATAGACAGGACCAAGCTGCATAATGCGGTTCAACCGCAGAAACGGCGCGGATTCAGTCAGACGGGCGAGTTCTTCCGTCATGTAAATATGCCCCCAAAGTACATCTCTGACAGGATGGGTAAAATCTTCCGTCAGGGAGGCTTCTATCGATATATTCACACGCGGCTCTTTATTCCCGGAGGTTTTGAGTATACGGCATATTTCATAATTACAAATTCATTATAGATAATTTTTTCGATTTTTGCTAGAATATAGTATAGAACGGAATTATGCGGGCTTATAATGTAATTTTCTTTATATTTATAATTGCGGGATTTTTTAGACCCGTTTGCGCTGTGTCTCAGAGCAGAGGTTCCATCCCGGAGGCGCTGCTGCGTCCGCTGCGCGAAGCCGTGCGTTATCCGATAGATATTGTAATCGGCGAGCTTGGACAGGGAACTTCGTCTTTGCAGGCGTTCAATTTCGCAGGCAGAATATGTACGGCGCTTATGTCCGCTAGAATGGATAATCTTGCTTTTATGTCCGCGAACAGAGCGGTTTTGGAAAGACATTTATCCGCGCTGGGAGAAATAAACCCGCAGAGTTTCAGGATTGGCGGCGGAAGGGAAGAAGCCGACGGAGCGTATTCATTTTTGGTAAGGTTTATCGGAAGGGAGCAGGGAATTACCGGTGAACTGTATATCAGGTATGTATTAAGAATGAGCGGTGATGAGGAAGAAGAACAAACAGCGCAAGGAAGCTGGACATTTGATGAACTGCTTCTGGAAGCGGCAAGAGATCATGAAACTGAGATGAATGAATCGATATATCGAGTCGATTTAAATCCATATGAGAGGTTTTTTTAAGAAATTTTATGGCGACACCTGTAGGAAGGATAGAAAAAGAATTTCTCTTTAAAGCGTTATTCGAAGAAAAGCTGCCGGTAATGTATGTAAAGGACAGGCATGAGTATATATTGACTCTTCAGAAACCCGCGGGCGCTGAACTTGTTTTTCTTTCCGACAAGCCGCTCGGAAAGATGAAACACGGCTTTAAACTGGAATTACTTTTTAATTACCGCGGACAGGTAATTGATTTTGCGGCGGAAGTAACGTCGCAGCCTGATGATTTAATTGTCTGCAAAGCGCCTGATACGCTTTTTAAAAATCTTGATCGTAATTATCTGCGGGTGGATATTCCCTCGGACTTAAAAATACTTTTTACATTCCGCGGAGACAGATACAATTTATCGTTTCCTAAAGTTATGGAATACGAAAATATAATGGCGGATGAACTTGTACGCAATCTTGATCCCGGAAATCTTTCAGGCCTTGTAAAGCAGATAACGGCATCATTAAAAAATTTCGCGGACGGATATAAGATTGTTAATTTTAAAGATAAAAAACCTGACACGATGGAAGAGCGTATCGTATCTGAAACCGGGAAAACACTCTATATACCTTCCACTTCGGGACTGCTGCCGAAAACTGATCCGTATCCAAGAAAGCGCATAATCACTGAGGAATTGTTCAAACGTTATCTTGAATCAACGGGGGTAGGAGCCGCATACCTTGATGATAATTGCGCTCGTATTCTGAGAAATAAATTTGAAGACGGCATTTTTTCCGACGCGTGGGTGCCGATTTTATTTCATGAGTATGTGATAGGTTATATTCATGTCTGGACCGAAAAGAAGGAAAGACTTCCGTTTGATTTCAGCGTTCTTGATACTGTATATCAATTCGCGAAAGTTCTCGCGTTCTCGCTTAAGGAAAACGGCTATTTTGAGCGCGGCAAGATGCAAAACGAACCGTTCGAAGGCAGAATATTTGACATCAGCGCGTCCGGGCTTTTGTTCGCCTACCCGTTAGGCACAACTCTTTTATCGACATTATTGATAGACGCCGAACTGACCGTAACAATCGAAGCTCCGTACCGCACCATAAGCGTTGTAGCGCGCATCGTCCGCCGCTTCAAAGACAAATCCATGACCTATTTCGGCTGTCGTTTTATAAATATGGCTCCAGAAGATATGCGTTTTTTGTTTGAGCATTTATACGGAAGACCAATTGATGAATCGGATAATGTGTTTTTGTCGGGGCAGGTGTAGGGTTTTTTGCCGCGAACTATGCTAGCTGCGTGGATTTTTTTTACCACGAACCACACTAACCACACGAACATTTTTTTGCCACTGACTGCGCTAACCACACGAACATGAGACAACATCTTTACCTCATTCATAACGTGTCATTGCACCTAACGGCATATGATGATTTATGTGCCTGTCAGTGTGCGCGTTTTTTATACTGTGATGCAGGAATATAATTAATTTTTTTTATCTTTTGATTGCTGATATTCAAGAGCGAGGCGAAGTTGTTTTATCACATAATCCTGTAAAAGGTCGTCCAATTTATTAAAATTTTTAATTACTTCTTCGAGTTTATAATCATGATTTTTTTTGAACATTGTGCCTTTACCGTTTTTTAGCCAATTTTCATTGACCTTATAGGTAAAGCAAATCATTTTTATAATCCGTTCAGGCACTTTCCGCGAGCCAAGTTCCATTGCTCCGGCATGGGACTGGCTGATTTTTAAATCATTGGATAAATCATGCTGGGTCAGTCCAAGAGCTTTTCTGATATCTTTTATTCTTTGACCAATGACCGTGTTTTCGTCCAATAATTCCTTCCCGTTTTATTAATTCTATCAAAAAATTATCTTTACATACAAGTAATTTTTAATAAATTACTATTGACAAAAACCGCAATGTAGTATAAAATAAGCCACATTGTGGTATTTGGAGACAGTATGAACGATCAGGAAAAACTGCATATATTTATGGAAAATTATAAGAAATTAGATAAAGGCTTAAAAATATTATTCCGGCAGTTAGTGAAAGATCTGTCAGAAATCCACAATGAAGTCAAATTCGTAGATGAATACAGGATAACGAGAACTGAATATAGGAAGATAAATTAAGTGATTTATTACTTAATAATATATTAGTTTTAAAGGAGTATTTTATGAAAAAAACATTTTTAATTCTGGCAGTTTTACTGATTTGCATCGGCTATCATGGATTTGCGCAAAGTCAAGAATTGACGCTAGTACCCGTTAACTCTCAAATTGAAGCTTTTAATAGAGGAACACTTGCTTGGCATGATTATAGTGTATCAAGACCTTTTAGCATTAATATTAATATTCAAAATGGAAACACAGGACCGGGGAATACAAATGAAGATAGAATAATTATCCTTGGAGATGATGCACGTACAACATCTGAATTTACTTTCGATGGATCAGAACGAGGAAGATATGTGGATTCTGAGGCAGGTAGATGTTTTTATATATCATTTCGAGATTTTGAGCGAGCAGTAATGTTAAAATTTACAAAAAATCATCAATTAGACCGCTTTATACTCGATTCCATTCAAATTGATGGTAATCCACCCCGTCAAATTACAAACAATACAAGAGGGGAACATGTTACTCTGCTTATTTCATTAATAGATAACAGAAGAAATTCCGGATCACGGGAATTACGATATGAGGAAATTACAAGAAATAATAATTTAAGTAATAATAATAGTAATATCAATTTTAGAAATGATAATTTCGGAAATGAAAATTCAAGGGATGTTAGAGCTGCGAATTCCAATTCGCGGTATATTATTGGTAACGGCTCGCTTAGTATTGACGGCGTATATCAATATATCATAAGAAATGGCAGTCCTGTTTTATCCAATAGCGCGATTAGAGAGTTGTTAATGTTATACTTTAATGAAGCGGCTTATGAAAATGTTAATCATGATATAGCTATAGCCCAAATGTTATACTGGACAGCCAATCTTAGTGATCGTGAGCGAATTAATAGTAATAATTTCGCCGGTCTAAGCAGGACGCAGAACTGGTCAGGAAGTTTCTCGAGCATGCGGAGCGGAGTCAGAGCGCATATTCAGCATTTAAGAGGTTATGCAAGCACTACATTCAGAAATCCAAACATTGATCCAAGAAGTGAAATAATTTCCGGCTTTAGCGGAAATATTCGAACATTTGACCAATTGTACGCAAGATGGCAGCCGAATCGTCCTGAAATATATGGCGGAAGAATAGATAATATAATAATGGAATTACGCATTTATTCAAACAGATTATAGTTTCAATGAATCGTCCCGTTTGACATGCTGTCCGTAACTTTGCGGGAAGATCTGTATAGAACCTATAAAAATCTGTCTCCTGATAAAGAGATTAAACTTGTCAAAGGAAATATTTTTATGAAAAAGATTTTTATTTTTGCAGTATTAGTAACAATGGTATTATCGTCAGGTTTTGCACAAAATGAAGCACCAGTAATATCGAGTCCTCCATCAATGAGGGAAATTAATGGCAGTTGGAACTGTCTGGCGTTTAATGCAAATGGAGGCGGATGCTGTAGAACATGGATATTTAACGCAGATGGCTGGATAACTGTTATATATTATAATGGTGAAGCGGATTATTGGTGGTTTTCAACGACCGGATCAGAAATATATCTTGAAAATGCAGTATTTGAATATTGGTACTCACCTTATCGTGATATATTATTCATGAGGAAAAGATCCGAAGATAGTCACGTACTTCATAATACTTATTGGCTGGTAAGATAATCAAATATTTACAAACATAATGTTCGTTTGCAATACAGATAAATTAAAACGCCCGTACAGCGCGGACTTTATATGAAACGATTCCTCTGCCGAGGCGGTCTGCGCCAAGCACAAGACCGTTTCCGAAATTTTGATACATTGCGAAAGTTAATACGCTTCCTTCTACAGTCGAAGACCAGTATGTGCTGTTGCCGAAACCGCCTAAGTCTCTGCGCCTTAGGTTTAGATACATGAAGCTAAGCTCGTCTCTGTCAGGTAATCTCCAGCCTGTAAGTCCGTTGATGTTTAATAATCTAACCATTTCGTTTGCAGAGTTCCAGTTAGCCTCAAACTCAAATTCGACAGGAGCGGCTTCCAGATATTGCCAGCCGTCCGAATTATCACCTTTATCGTAAAAAACAAGTCCTCCGGACGGACCTGCTTCGCCTACTCTGTATGTACGTACCTCCTGAGCATTGCTTTCAGGAGCTGAACTGCATGCTGTATATATAAATGTTATACATATTAAAAAAATTGTTCTTTTCATACCATTAACATATCTCAATGCTTCCCGGTTGTCAACATGAATTGCCGCGGCTTCTTAACGCTTTAAAATATAGTCCTCATGATTAAAAACAACATATTTAAAATACGGATGCTGCTGTCCATCTGACAGTTCAATGGTATTGTTTATAATATCAAGCGCGAGATCGATAAACCTTTCCTGCCTTGTTAGATTGTTTAGAAGCGATGTTGTAAAAGGACTGTTTCTGCCGTCGCCGTCCATTGCTGTTTGACCGTGCATGGCAGCCTGAAAAAAGAAAATGTCCCTTGTAAATTGATCTATCAGATCAAGCCCGTCTGCAGATGCGCCTGATGACGCGACTTCGGTTATTCCCCGGTGGCCTATTGCGTTACCGGGAAAATAGTTGGTGAAACACGCGTCAACGATCACTATATTTAAAGTGTTATCTGCAAAAATCAATGCGTCAAAAATTTCTGATAACCCGTAAGATGTATTTATTATATCTGATGTATCGGCGTCTACAGGAACCAGATAATTGTTATCGTAAATATTATTACCCAGCCCCGCGAAGTAAAAGAAACCTTGAGCGTCTTCATTTCCGCTAAGATTTTCCGTAAACCGGCTTACCGCGGCTCTTAACTGCTCTAAAGTTGTATTCATGCATAAATCAACATTAAAATTTAATCTTCTTAGCATCGCCGCCATATCCTGCGCGTCATGCATCGGATTACGTACATGAGGGAGATTTTCATAATTGGAATTTCCTATAATAAGAGCAAATCTGTCAGTACTGCCGCCGGCCGATCTTCCTGACGACGCGCAATCCGTAAGAAATATGCTGACAGCTAATATAGCAATAAAGATCAATTTTACATTTTTCATGCTTATGTCTCCTATAAATTATCGTTCTGATTAATACTCCGCATTTTCTCAGTATAAATTGCACTTATATTTTAGTCAAGTTATTGTTTTAGCCCCTGTCCGGGGACACGAAGAATTAAAAGTATTACTGTTACCGCCGGTTTATTCCGATTACCGTTCCAGTTTTCTGTAAACATAACGATGCGGGCTGTCCGCGGCTGAGCCGAGTTTTTCGCGCCGCCATTGGGCGTACTCCGACCAGTTGCCGTCGTACCAGACAACCTCGCCGTCCTCAAAGGCGAGTATATGCGTGACTATCCTGTCTAAAAACCAGCGGTCGTGGCTTACAACTAGACTGACTCCCGCGAAAGCGTCAAGCGCTTCTTCCAGTGCGCGTAACGTATTTACGTCGAGATCGTTGGTCGGCTCGTCGAGTAACAGAACATTCGCGCCTTCTTTAAGCATCATCGCGAGATTAAGGCGGTTGCGCTCTCCGCCGGAAAGCACGCCGGTTTTTTTTGATTGATCGGCTCCGGAAAAATTAAACCATGCGCAGTAGGCGCGGGAGTTCACTTCGCGCGCTCCCTGCCCGAAACCGATTTTAATTAAATCCTGGCCGCCTGACAACTGCTCCCATACGCTTTTTTCCCCGTCCAGCGTTTCGCGCATTTGATCCGCGTAACCGAGTTTAACGCTGTCTCCAAGGCGCAGTTCTCCTGAATCAGGTTTTTCCGTCCCTGTTATCATTTTAAAAAGCGTTGTTTTACCCGCGCCGTTTGGACCGATTATTCCGACACACGCTCCGGGCGGTACGTTAAATGACATATTGTCGAATAACAGTTTCTCGCCGAAAGATTTTGAAAGACCTTCCGCTTCAATTACAAGTTTACCCAGATGAGGTCCCGCGGGAATCGTTATTTTATTGCTTGACGCGGCGGTACGGGATTTTTCACGCTCGTCATCCTGATAGAGTTTTTCGTAATTTGAAATGCGCGCCTTGCTTTTCGCGTGGCGTCCTTTGGGGCTCATGCGTATCCATTCAAGTTCGCGCTGTAATGTTTTGCGCCTGTCGCTCTCGCCCTTTTCTTCCTGCGCCATTCGTTTTTCTTTCTGCTCAAGCCAGCCTGTGTAATTTCCCTTCCAGGGGATTCCTTCGCCGCGGTCGAGTTCGAGAATCCAGCCCGCGACATTATCCAAAAAGTAACGATCATGAGTTACAGCGATGACAGTGCCTGAGTAATCGCGCAGATGGCGTTCAAGCCACGCGACAGTTTCCGCGTCAAGATGATTTGTCGGCTCGTCGAGTAACAGGATATCGGGTTTTTGCAGTAAAAGCCTGCAAAGCGCGACGCGCCTTCTTTCGCCGCCTGAAAGATGATCGACAACTTCGTTTCCGGGAGGGCAGCGGAGCGCTTCCATCGCAAGCTCAAGGCGGCTGTCAAGATTCCAGCCGTCGGCGGCTTCAATCTTTTCCTGCAGCTCGGCCTGCTTCACTCCGAGTTTATCGTAATCCGCGTCAGGATATCCGAACGCCTCGCTTACCTTGTCGAACTCGGCGAGAAGATCGACAAGATCTTTCGCGCCTTCGGACACAATTTCCTTTACCGTTTTTCCCTGTTCAAGATATGGTTCCTGTTCAAGAAAGCCGATTGTAAACCCGGGGCTTATTGTTGTCTCTCCGGCGAACTCGCTGTCAACGCCGGAAAGAATTTTTAAAAGGCTTGATTTCCCCGAACCGTTAAGACCGATAACGCCGATTTTTGCTCCGTAGAAATAGGAGATGCTGATATCTTTTAAGACTTGCTTGGTTCCATGTTTTTTAGAAACCTTGTACATGGAATAAATTATTTTTTTATCATCTGTTGACATGTATATAGTATACAATAACGGATAAATTATTATCAATATATACTTGCCAAATTAAAAATATCATTCATAATGATATGCACGTATAAAAATGAGTTTTTTTATTTTTGCGTTCCGGAGGAATTACGATGAATTATACAGCTAAGGATCTGAATCCCGTCAAGGATTTTATCACATGGACAAATAAGTGGGCGTGCGGGATTAAAGTAATAGATGACCAGCACAAGGCGCTTGTCGAACTTGTAAACGATTTGTTCAAGCATGTTACGGGAGAGGATAAACAGGAACACGATTATTTTGACAAGGTTATACAAGAACTTGTTAATTATGTAAAAGTGCATTTCGCCGCGGAAGAGAAAATTCTGATTGCGACAAAATACGCGGGTTACGCCGAACATAAAAAACAGCACGATCTTTTTATCCGCACTGTTGTCGAAAATATTAAACTTTACGAAGCCGGTAAACGCTACACCCTTTCTACTTTCGCGCGGTTTTTAAAGGACTGGATTCTTTCACATATCGCGATGATGGATAAACAATATTTTGAATACCTTCACAAGATCGCAAGCCGTAAAGCCGACGGAAAATTATCGATCAATAAAGACGATGTAAACAACCTGTAATCATGTCGCTGAACTGGAAAGAGATCAATCTAATCCTCGAAGAGCTTGATATTGAGGGAGCGCAGATCCAGAGCGCCGTGCAAAGCGCGTATGATGTAATAATTTTGCGCCTTCATAAAAAGGGCGGGACAAAACAAATCCTTGTCAGTTTAAGTTCAGGCGCGTGCCGCATCCATGAAACCTTCCTCGCGGCTAAAGGCGCCGTTCCAAAAAACGATAAACCCCTGCGTTTCGCGCAGTTTCTCTCATCAAAAATCGTTAACGGCTGGATAACGGAAGCTGTTCAGCTTGGAGATAACCGCATTGTAAGGGTTACCGTTAAACGCCATGAAAGTATTTTTAAACTGTATATCCGCCTTTGGTCAAACGCCGCGAATTTCATCGTAACGGATGAAGAAGGCGTTGTGTTGGACGCAATGCGCCGCCATCCCAAGCGCGGTGAAGTAACAGGCGGCAGTTACGCGCCTGAAGAAGCAGAAGAAAAAAATGATCTGCCGCAAAAAACCGCGCGGAAGGAATACAATATACGCGAAATTCCTGGCGAAGGATCATTCAATAAAAAGATCGATGAATTGTACGCATCGCAGGGAGGCAGCCTTTCGCTTGACGCATTGAGGGAACAGGCAAGGCGCGTCTGCGAGGGAAGCATGGGAAAGATCGCTTCCGCGCTTGAAAGACTGCGGGAAAAGGAAAAAGCGTTTACCGGTGCTGACAGGCTTAAAAACTACGGTGATTTAATTTTATCAAATATCGCGGTAATCAAACCTGATGACAAATGGCTTGAAGTAACAGATGAAAGCGGAACTATACGAATCGAACTGGAACCGCGTACCGCTCCCGCGGCAAAGGCTGGAAAATATTACGAGCAATACAGAAAAGCGAAAAACGGGCTTGCCGATATTCAAAAAGAGATCGAAGAAGGCGAAAGGGAATTAAAGGAAGTAACTGAAAGACTTGAACGTCTGTTAGGTGAAACAAATCCGCTGGTTCTCGCGAAAATTTTAAAAACCGGCGGCGCCGGAAGCGGCGTAAAAATATCAAAAAAAGAAAAATCGCGCCCCGGGCTTTCGTTTAAACGCGGAGACTGGCTTATCATCGTAGGCAGGGACGCGAAAGAAAACGACGAGCTTCTGCGCCGCCACGTTAAAGGAAACGATCTGTGGCTGCATGCAAGGGATTATCACGGCTCTTATGTGTTTATCAAGCAGAGAGCTGGTAAAACTGTTCCCCTCGATATACTTCTTGATGCCGGAAACCTCGCGATCTTTTATTCAAAGGGTAGAAACAACGGCAAGGGAGATTTATTTTACACGCACGTTAAATATTTAAGGCGCGCGAAAGACGGCCCTAAAGGCCTTGTAATTCCCACTCAGGAAAAAAACCTGCATGTAAAAGTTGAGGACGAGCGCCTGCGCGTTCTGGAAAACTGTAAATGCTGATCATTCCGCCACGCCGGATGTTTTAACTATTTTTCGAATTCTGCGTTTTTTACTTGCATACGGCATTTGCAAACACTAGAGTTAATGTATATGGAAGCTGTGCTTGCCCAGAAAAGACGAGTTCGCAGCCCTGTCGGCTGCGGATTGTTTTATCCCGAAGACAGGGGAGAAACGCTTGAGATCCTCAAGTCTTTCGGTCTTGATAAGGGTAAAGGCGGGTACGCTAAGGCGATTGTGGCTCCTCACGGGGCATGGAGATTCTCCGGGGTTCTGGCGGCAAACGCGTTTTTATCGGCATTGGGAAGAAGCGGGAACATCAGGCGTGTCGTTATTCTGGGGCCGTGCCACGATAAAAGGGAAAAAGGGATATTTCTTTCCAATTCCTACTCATTTTATACCCCCCTCGGCAACCTTACAGTTGATCATAAAATGTCAGAAGAGCTTGAGTTTGCCGGAAGTTTTATCGAAATAAATGATATCCCTCACCTTGGGGAACATTCCATCGAAATTCTTCTTCCTTTTGTAAAATATTGCTTCCCCAATGCCTCGATTGTGCCGGTTTTAATGGGGCAGCCAGAAGCTCAGTATATTAATGATTTAGCGGGCGCGTTAAAAAAGGTTATAACGCCGGTGCTGAACGAGACCCTGATCGTTGTTTCCTGCAATCTCTCCTGTGATAATGATGATGCGGCGGCGCGGTTTCAGGCGCAGGAAGTTTTAAGGCTTTTTCTTGAAAGAGATTCAAACGCGCTTGCTTCCGCCATTCTGGACGGCAGGCTCAACGCTTGCGGCGGCGCTCTCGTTGTAAGCCTTTTTGAAAGCGGCCTTGTCGATAAAACCAAATTACGCTGCGCCGAATCAAACCTTGTAAGCGCCGTTAGCGCGGAGAACAGCACAGTCTATTACAGTGAACTCTCATTCGCATAATAATTGACATTTGCTCTGTAAAAAAAGCCGATAATGTAGTATGCGAAGATTTGTAATCATTTTGTCCATAATATTGATTTTCCCGTTCTTGCTTGCTGCATGCAGGTCGCAGCCTGATGCCGCCGGAGAACCGGAAATAACTTTCGAAGCCGAAGCGGAAATTCAATCTGATCCTGAACTTATCATCCTTGAACCTATACTGGAAGTTATATCAATCGTTATTTTACAGGCTGATATTGTTGTCACCGAATTTGAAGCGACTTTGAGAATCACAAACCCTAATGAATTCGCGGTCGCGCTTTCAGAGCTTACTTATCAGTTATACGGCAATGGAATGTTCTGGGCAGAGGGCGCGGGAAGCGGTCTTTTGGACATTCCTCCTCTTGAAAGCGCACAGTCGGCATTCAGGTTTAATATGAATTTTATCAATATGAACCGCAGGCTTTTAGACGATGTTATTAATATGCGCGAGGTTAATTACAGATTCAGAGGGCAGGCGAGGGTGCAGCCTGATCTTCCCAATATAGGCGCTTTTTTGATGAATTACGATTGCTCGGGATCATCCTCCGTGCAGCAAAGAGAGCGGGCGGAAAACAGAAACAGACAGCGTTACAGCCGCAGTTAAAAATTTAAATCAGGCGTTTACAGCTCCTCTTACGCGTTCCGGGTCAAAGCCTCTGTCTGTCTGCGGATTTATTTTTTTTATTTCAAAATAGATGAGCGCATTTGCGGATAACGTTATATTGATGTTAAGAGTCTTGTCCGTTACCTGAAATCTTTGCGTTGCTGTCCGCGGCTGAGCAGTTTCGCGTAACAGTTTAAGCTGGCTTTCGCCGGGGTACGGCGGGGAGCCTATGTCGATCCACGCTTTAAGCGGATTGCATGTATTTTCGTCTACCAGTTTTTTTACCAGAGAGTAATCGCCGTTTTCAAGTTCAAACGTAAAATCAAGCGTTATGTCTGACCCGCCTGAGTCCTCTTTGGGGTTCCACGCGATACCAGCAAGCCCGCCTTTTTCGTTTTTAGTAATGATAAAATTTTCGTTACGCGCAATTGCGTCTGTTCCGATTTTACTGAAGAACTCAAACGCCCAAAATGTCGGTTTTGGTATCATCCCGTTGGCAAGAAGCCCGAAGCAGCCTGAAAACGGAGTAAAGGAAACGCCGGCTTCCTCGAACACATCGCCGAATGTCCAGTAAGAGTAAGACGCGCAAGTATCTCCCATTTCGCTTAACAGGCGGGCTGTATAAGCGGCGTTAAGGTTTGTATCATGAATCGGATTAAGAGGAGAGTAGGATGTGTTAAACTCCGTTATGTGCATATCCATGCCCTTGTACCGCGGAAAGCTGTCAATGATCCCGCGGCTTATTTTAAGTTCGGCAAGGAAAACTTCGGGCGGACGCAGTTTCTGGTAAACATAATGCCCGTTTACATCGGGCATCTCGGTCGCGTAAGCATGGCGCGTAACAAAATCAAGGGGAGCGCCGCTTTTTGAGCAATATTCAAGAAAACATTTTAACCAGCGTTCGTCATCGACTCCGCAGATGGAAGGACCGCCGACACGGAGGATTGAATCGCAGCTTTTTACCGCTCTTGAAGTGACATCATATAGTTTAAAATACTCGTCCATATCGGCGTTTTTCCAGAAACCTTTCAGGTTCGGCTCGTTCCAAACTTCAAAAAGCCATGTTGACACTTCCTTTAAGCCGTACCGCTCAATCCAGTGATTAACAGATGCTTTGATCAACTCAGCCCACTTATCGTAATCGGACGGCGGAGTGACATTGCCTTTCCAGTAAAAAATAGTTTGATCTCCTGACGCGAGTTTTTTCGGCATGAAACCGAACTCGACAAAAGGTTTTAATCCCAAAGATAGATAATCGTCAAAAACCATGTCGATGTAGCGGAAGTTAAACTCAATTTTTTCCTCTCCATCAACGTTATAAGTATGATAAACGCCCATGTCATCGCAGAATAAACCATGGCCGCGGATATAAGAAAAATGAATATCTTTCTGAATCTTCTCCAGTTGATTGTGGTACTCGTGACGCAGGGCAAGGTTCATGCGGCCTGTGCCGACGCAGAATGAAGCCTTATTGTTAAACGGCGTTTGAGCGTTACTGTTAATTTTTATTTTCTTTGTTTCCATATTGATGTTGATTATATATTTTTATTTGAAATGTGAATAGATTATAAAAACTCTATTCACAACAGCCGGCAGGCGGGTAGTCCGGAAAACCTTTGCTGAGAATTCGCTCCAGAGACCCAACACCAAAGCGGTAAATGATATTTAAAGATACATTAAGTAAAAACCGGAATAGCCGCTTAATAATTTATACTTTCTCTTAGGTGTCAGGTCTCTTGCGCGAGGAACGGCAAAAATGGTTTCCCGGACTACCCGCCTGCCGGCTGCGGTTAATGAGATTTAATTAAGCCATTAAAACTATATAAATCTGTATGATAAAATAAAATCTTGATAAATAAAATGTTTTATTATATATTGATACATGGAGGATTTATGAAAAGAGCGCCGGTTTTTCTTTTTATTTTTTTGATTGGGTCTTTGGTTTTCGCGCAGCAGAATGTTTCCGCTCCGCCTAAATTCGCCCTTGTAATCGGGAACGGGGCGTACACTAATTTAAGCCGCCTTGCCAATCCTGTAAACGACGCAAACGATGTAGCCGCCGCGCTTCGCAATCTTGGTTTTAACGTAACTGTTTTAACTAACGCAAACCTGGATCAAATGATGACCGCGGTGATGCAGTTTAAAAACAGACTCTCCGTATCGGAGAATGCCTACGGTCTTTTCTTTTACGCCGGTCACGGAGTACAGATGGGCGGAGTCAATTACCTAATCCCCGCCGACGCGAACATCCCGGGTGAAAATTTTTTACGAACCCGGTCTTTAGCCGTTCAGGAAGTTCTTGATGAAATCAACAGCGCCGGAAACGAATTAAACATCGTTGTCCTTGACGCGTGCCGCGACAACCCATTTAGCTGGGGATCGCGCTCCGGCAGCCGCGGTCTTGCCGTAGTCGCCGCCCAGCCCGCCCACAGCATTATCGTATACGCCACAAGCGCAGGCTCCGTCGCCTCCGACGGCACAGGCAGAAACGGTCTTTTTACAAGCCACTTTTTAACAAACTTGAGAACCCCGGGCTTAAGCATTCAGGAAGTATTTAACCAGACAGGCGACGCCGTTTCCAGATCCAGCAACCGCCAGCAGGTTCCCGCCATTTACAGCCAATACTTCAGAACAGCCTACTTTGGAACACAGCCAGCGCCAGTTGTTCAACCGCCTGTAACGCCTCAGCCGCCAGCGGCTACTGTTCAACCTACACCGGCAGCAAACACCACAGTCCCCGCGGGTTTCGTACGCATACAAGGCGGAACATTTACGATGGGAAGTCCTGCGAATGAGCCAGGGTATATTAGTACTGAAACACAGAGGCAAGTTACAGTAAGTTCATTCAGCATGGGTGTAAATCCCGTAACGGTAGGAGAGTTCCGCAGATTTGTAAACGCAAGCAGATACCAGACAGAAGCGGAAAGAAGCGGAGGCGGTCATGTTTGGACAGGGAGCCAATGGGAAACGAGAGCGGACGCGAACTGGAGGAATCCGTATTTTACGCAAGCTGATAACCACCCTGTAGTGCTTGTAACATGGAATGAAGCGGTGCAATATTGTAACTGGTTAAGCGCGCAGGAGGGATTGACACCCGCGTATAATATAAGCGGAACAAATGTAACATGGAACAGGAGCGCGAACGGGTACAGACTGCCGACGGAAGCGGAATGGGAATACGCGTGTCGCGCCGGAACAACGACAGCGTATAACACAGGAGCAAGCATAACGACGAATCAAGCGAATTATGATAGAACATCGTATAGTACAACCCCCGTAGGAAATTACGCTGCAAACAGATACGGCTTACACGACATGCACGGAAATGTATGGGAGTGGTGCTGGGACTGGTACGGAGATTACCCTGCAGGAGCGCAGAATGATCCAACGGGTGCGTCCTCGGGGTGGGGCCGCGTGCTACGCGGCGGCAGCTGGAACCTTTCAGCCGCCTACATCCGTTCTGCGTCCCGGAATCTCAGTACTAGTCCTACTGACCGGGGCATCGACAGCGGTTTCCGTGTCGTCCGCAATTAGTTTGGCTCAGGTTAGGGGATAGGGGTTAGGTAACATGGCAACTGCTGCCAAATTTGTTCGTCTTTGTTCGTGTGGTTCGCGGCTAATAAATTCTCCGTGTCTCTGTGAACTCAGTGCCTCTGTGTGGAATTTTAGAAATGGTAGCTGCTACCGAATCTGTTCGTCTTTGTTCGTGTAGTTCGCGGCTAAAAGATTCTCCGTGTCTCTGTGAACTCAGTGCCTCTGTGTGGAATTATTGAAAACTGGTAGCTGCTACCGAATTTGAATAAAGGCAGCGGTTACCATTTAGTTAAGTTTTGAATAAAGATAATTATTGACTAATTGTTGAACATTACAAGTTTCTAATACATTTTTCATATCATTTATATAAACTTTTTTTATTGCGGCTGCTGCGTCCGTAGCTAAAAGACCGATACCCCATTCTCTTAAAAAATCAATCTGCCTTTCGTCAAAATATTTTAGTCCGATTATGTAGTAATCCTGGCTTCTATCATATCTAATCCTCATCCACCTTTTATTTATCAGACCTTCGACAATCTCATCTCTTGCTTTGCCCTCAAGTCCAAATGTTTCTCTGTATTTATCATAAATTTCTTTGATATAATTTAAATTAAATCCGAATACTTCAGGGTTTTTGATTATTACATCTATGTGAGTAGATTTAACTGACAACATCTCGCCATTGGGAGATACCCAATAAGCATCACACATAACTACACCTTTTACTAAATCATCACTCGTTTCGCTGAGTAATTTGCTAAAACCATCATTTAAGTCCATTTACTTTGTCTTTGCATTATATCAATTTAATCTTTAAATGTCAAAACATATATTTTTTAATCCGTGAGAATCCGTTAAATCCGCGGTAATCTATGTCCCTAATCATCCATCCTTAAAATATTGATTTTTTTGAAAAATAACGTAAAATGTGTTATAATTAACATTGAGGCTGAAAATGAATATAGGCAACCTTAGAGCCAAAATTACAAAGGATTTTTCCGATTACTACAGCGAGGAAGGACTCGCCGTTATTAATGATTATTGCGACAACGACAATGACGCTTTTAATTTTATCATTTCTGACACGATAAACCGATGCGGCTCCCGCGCTGATATCCTGTTGTTAAGGGTATTAAAAAAGAAATTAAATTTTAATGATATTGATGAAGAGCTTAACGCGGCCTTTACCGAAAAATTAGCTGAAATTCAAAATAAAAAAAATCTGTCATGTAAAGAGCCTTTTGATTTTGTCAAAAGATGCGATCCCGCTCAGCTTCTCCGTTTATTGCTGCCGGAATTGCCGCAGACAATAGCGGTTGTTCTGTCTTATCTGGAACCGGATAAAGCCGCGGTTTTGCTGCAGAATTTTCCACAGGAAGTTCAAGGCGAGGTCGCTAAACGTGTCGCCATGTTAAACGTGATTGAGCCTGATACAATCATGGTAATAAAAAAAATATTAGAAAAAAAACTGTTGACGGCGGCGCAGGGAGTCACGATTACCCCCGGCGGCATCGATTCGATAGTGGAAATTATCAACCTTGTTGATCGCGCATCAGAAATACAGATAATCAAGATGCTTGAAGAGGAAGATCCCGAACTGGCGGAAGAAATTAAAAACAGAATGTTTACGTTTGATGATATCGTAATGCTTGACGACCGCGCCATTCAAAAGGTTCTGCGTGAAATTGATAATAAGGATGTGCTGGCGAAGGCTCTTAAAGGCGCAGACATGAATGTTCAAAATAAAATTTTTAAAAATCTTACAAAACATGCTGCGGAAACCTTAAAGGAAGATTTGGAAAGTATAGGGCCGGTTCTGTTACGCGATGTTGAAAATGCGCAGTCGCAAATAGTTTCCATTATACGCAATCTGGAAGAAAAGGGTGAAATTGTTCCTGTAAGCGAAGGTGATTTAGCGGTATGAAAAAAATGAATTACATTTTAATTTCTATGATTGCAAGAATTGCATATTCGGATAAATAGAGGATTTGATATGACAGAAGTTTTAACAAGCGATGAAATTGATAAATTGCTTACAGCGATAAATGCAAGCGATACTCAACCTGAAGATTTTAGACCGGCGCGCAGCGGCCGGAAAATTAAAATATATGATTTTAAACGCCCTGATAAATTTTCAAGAGAACAAATTAGAAACATTTCTATAATACACGAAAATTTCGCGAGATTGGCTACGAATTCCATTTCGGCAAAATGCAGGGCAATGAGCCATGTTCATGTCGCCTCTGTTGATCAGCTGACTTACGAAGAATTTTTAAGATGCACTCCGGTTCCGACAACTCTTTCGGTTATCAATATGGCGCCTCTGCGCGGGAACGCGGTGATGGAGATTGATCCCGCTATCACATTGGCGATGTTGGACGGAATATTGGGAGGTTACGGAGATATTCCGAGAACTCAGCATGAATTAACTGATATCGAAACGTCTTTGATGGAAGGCGTTATTCAAAAATTGATTGCCGACCTGCGTGAATCGTGGCGGACGGTGCTGGATTTACAGCCAAAGCTAAAGACGATAGAAACAAGTCCCCAGTTTGTGCAAATTGTCCCGCCTACGGAAATGATTTTACTTATAACATTAGAGACTAAAATTGTTGGCATTGAAGGAATGATGAATATTTGTATTCCGTTTTTAACCGTCGAACCTGTTTTGGGAAAATTATCCGATTCTTACGGATGGCATACTAAAAAAAGCGGCGCCGATAAAATTAATGCTGATAATTTTGAGAATATAAATAAAGTAATAAGAGCCGAATATTTTAAAAAAGAAATTTCAATGGAAAAATTATCCGCTCTGTTAAAATCAAAAGGAATAATTATAAATGACGGGCAGACTCCATATTCGGGAAAACTGTATATGGACAATGTATGCATCGCAGAATTTAACGGCCGCGTAACGGAAAACGGCAGTAAAAAAATATGCATATCCAAAAAGGAATGTAAATCGGAGAAAAATTACATGAGCGCAAAAAACAATGTATTGGAAGAAAGCGGAACGTTAAAAGACATTAATGTTCAGATTATCGCGGAGCTTGGAAGAACTGTAAAAAATCTGGGGCAGGTTTCTGAACTGGCGGAAGGCACAATTCTTGAACTGGATAAAATGGCAGGTGACCCTGTTGATATATACGCGAATAATGTCAAAGTAGCCGTCGGAGAAGTAGTCGTTATAGACGAAAGCTTCGGAGTTAGAATTACGGACGTTGTAAAAGAATAAAAGCGTCAGGCTTTTTTTACGTTTCGCGCCAATGTCCTATTTTTCTGATTTTTTGATTTCTGTACCGCACCAGCACTTCAGGTTTTCTGGCGCAGATATCGTCTAAATCCTTAACAAGAATATTTTTAATCGTTTTCGCTGTTCCATCGGGATCGGTGTGAGCGCCTCCCGGAGGTTCGGGAATAATTCCGTTTATTACCTTAAAGTCAAGAAGATCACCGCTTATTATGCGAAGCATTGCCGCAGCGTCTTTTGCCTTGGACGCGTCCCGCAGGAGTATTGACGCGCAGCCCTCGGGGCTTATCACGGAATAGATCGCGTTTTCCAGCATATAAACTTTATCGCCGACTCCGAGACCGAGCGCTCCTCCTGAACCGCCTTCCCCGATGATAATGCAGATAACAGGCGTTAATAGCTGGGAAAAATCGCATAAGTTACGCGCAATGGCTTCGCCTATGCCGCGTTCTTCCGATTCAATGCCGGGGTAAGCGCCTGATGTATCAATAAAAGTTATTACGGGACGCTTGAATTTTTCAGCTTCTTTGGCGAGGCGCAGAGCTTTGCGGTACCCTTCAGGATTTGCCATGCCGTGATTGCGGTAAACATTTTCTTTTAACGTTCTTCCTTTTTGATTGGCGATAATCGTTACAGGTCTTGAATCTAAAAAGGCAATCCCTCCGATAATCGCCGGATCATCGCCGTACGCGCGGTCGCCGTGAAGTTCGAAAAAGCCGTTGAATATTCTTGTAATATAATCCATCGCGTAAGGTCTTTCGGGGTGGCGGGCGAGTTCGACTTTTTTCCAGACTGCTTCGGCTTTTGACATGGAACGTATTTTTTCTTCCAGTATCGCAAGTTCATCATCGGCTTCAATATCAGATTCATTAATTAGATTTTTTAGTTCTTGAAATTTTTTCTCAAGATCATTTCTGTTTTGCGTATTCATAAACCGCATCCTTTGTCATCCGTTCCGGGACAGTGAAGATCGATAAGCGAAGAAATTGTTTTCCTTTGATCGCTTCTTTGCACAATAGCGTCTACGAAGCCTTTTTCTAACTGGAATTCCGCTCTCTGGAATCCTTCGGGAAGAATTTGCCTGATCGTGCCTTCTATAACGCGCGGACCCGCGAAACCGATTAACGCGCCGGGTTCCGCCATTATAATGTCAGCTAACATCGCGAAGGATGCCGTTACGCCTCCGGTTGTCGGATCGCAGAGTATAACAAAATACGGAACGCCGGCTTTTGCGAGTTCTGCCGCCGCGCTTGATGTTTTGGCCATCTGTAAAAGTGAAAATATTCCTTCCTGCATTCTCGCGCCGCCTGATGTCGTATAAAGCAGCACAGGAATTTTTTCTTCAGCTCCTTTTAAAAGGGCGCGTGTCACTTTTTCTCCTACTACAGATCCCATAGAGCCGCCCATAAAGTTAAAAGACATTATTCCAAGTATTAAAGGTTTTCCTTCTATTGTGCATGTTCCTGTGACAACCGCGTCTTTCATCTGCGCTTTTGCCTGCGCTGCGGATAATTTTTCTTCGTAGCCTGCGAGATCAATGGGATTAAGCGAATGAAGATTGCCTGAAAATTCGCTGAAACTGCCTTCGTCTGCAAGGTAAGCGATTCTTTGCATCGGTTCCATTCTGTAATGAAAACCGCAGCCGGGACACGTGTTAAGAGAGGCGCTTACATCATTTTCGTTATACGAAATTTCACACTTTGGGCAAACTTGAGCTTCTGTGTCTTTCATTTTTTATTTCCTTTCCATATCCGGGTACCATGATGTTCCGAAAACACCATAATGGAATACAGGATGATTTATAATGCATCTTTGGCGTTCAATATTTGTTTTTATCCCGTCGACAACAAGTTCGCGTAACGCTCTGTCCATTTTCGCTAAAGCGTGTTTTCTGTCAATATCGTGAACAATAAGTTTCGCGATCATCGAGTCATAGTGCGGAGAGATTGTGCATCCATTGTATAAAAACGAATCAAAGCGGACACCCATGCCGCCCGGAATTTCAAGCCGGGCTATTTTTCCGGGAGTAAGCGCGTTGATTCTACATTCAATTGACCAGCCGTTTATATTAATCGCGTTTGGATCAATTTCCATGCGTCCTTCTACGCAGGCGAGAATCTGCTGGCGGATAATATCAATGCCCGTAACAAATTCGCTGACAGGATGTTCAACTTGAACACGCGCGTTTACTTCCATAAAGTAAAAATTTTCTCCTTCTACAAGGAATTCGATAGTGCCGGCTCCGCGGTATTTTAAATCCTTAAACATTGGAACTGCTCCTGCCGCCATTGCTTCCCTCATTTTATCGGTCACCGCCGGAGATGGGCTTTCCTCTATAAGTTTTTGATGATTCATCTGTACCGTGCAGTCACGCTCGCCGAGGACGGCGGCATTTCCGTTACCGTCAGACAGTATTTGCAGTTCCACATGGCGCGGGTTTTCAAGATATTTTTCTAAAAAGACAGTTCCATCCGCGAAATTTGTCTTGGCTTCGCGGCTTGCAAGACTGATGTTTTCCGCGAGATCCTCAGGTTTGCGAACAATACGCATTCCTTTGCCGCCACCGCCAGCCGCCGCTTTTATAATAACTGGAAAACCGATTTTTTCCGCTTCTTCTACAGCCTTACCGTCATTTGCGTTTAACGCTCCTGTTCCCGGCGTAACAGGAAGTCCGTACTTGCGGGCTGTCTCCCTTGAGCGTACCTTGTCACCTAACAACTCTATTACATCAGGATCAGGACCGATAAAAACAAGACCGTTGCCGCGGACAAGTCGCGCGAAAGCGGCGTTTTCTGAAAGAAATCCGACTCCGGGATGTACCGCGTCGCAGTGTGTGTGCATTGCCGCCATTATAATATTATCTGTATTCAGGTAACTTTGCGATGAAGGTGCGGGGCCTATACAAACGGATTTATCCGCCATCTTTACATGGAGGCTGTCCTTGTCCGCGGCGGAGTAAACGGCTGTTGTTTCAAGTCCCATTTCACGGCAGGCGCGGATAACACGGACAGCGATTTCCCCGCGGTTAGCGATAAGAATTCTTTTTACCTTTGTCTGCGCTTGATTTAATTTCGCCAAACAATGCTCCTTAATTTCGTTTAACGGTAAAAATTTCCTGTCCGTATTCAACCATCTTTCCGTTATCCGCGTGAACTTCGATAATTTCACAGTCAAATTCAGCGTCAAGATGATTCATCATTTTCATGGCTTCGAGAATACAAAGAGTTTGACCCGCTTTTACTTTTGTTCCGGGCTTTACAAAAGCCGGAGCGTCAGGTCCCGGCGATGAATAAAAAACCGCCACTATCGGGCTTATTATTTTTTCGTTTTCACATAACAGTGTCTGTGCTGCTGGTGAAGGTTCAACCAAGTTCTGACCGGTTTGCGGCGCGGCTTTTGAGCTTGATATGACAGAAACACCGCCGTGTTCAACCGTTAAAGGCGTGGTTCCCGCCGTATTTTGCGCGTTTGCTTTTCGCAGCGCGAGGCGTACATTTCCATCATTAAAATCAAGCTCAGTGATTTCCGATGAATTAAACTTATCAATAAGAGCTAAAAAAAATTTATCATCCATAATGTGATCTCCTCATGTATTATAATCAACTCCGTCAATATCAAATCCGTGTACTCCTAAAAAATCTTTTTTAAAACCGAGTATATCTGTTTCTGTAAAGACATTTTCCGGTGTAATTAATTTTACCCTTTCTGTTACAGCGTTTTGAACATCATCGCGCATTTCCCAATCATCCATGCGGATGCGGTTTTCATTGTCAACAGGAACATTGCCGTCCGCGGTATAAAGCCTGTCACGGTATAAACGCGCGATTTGTTCAATGCATCCTTCATGAAGCCCCATATCTTTCATTACTTTAAAGAGGGAAGCGATGTAAAAAGGTATAATCGGAATAACAGCGCTTGATCGCGTAACGAGTGCTTTATTTACAGATACCCATGCGCCGCGGATTTTTTTTATTACTGTATAATTTTTATTTATTTCACGGATAGCGCGTTCAAGATCTTCTTTTGCTCTACCGATGGTTCCGTTTTTGTAAATTGCCCATGACGACTCAGGGCCGATATAAGTGTATGCGGCGGCGCATGTTTGCGGCGAAAGAAGCTCCTCCTTGTCAAACACATCCATCCACAATTCTAAATCTTCTCCTCCCATTACTTTGACGGTGTTAAAAATTTCCTCTTCGGTCGCGCCTTGCGCTTCGGCGGCGCTAAACGTTCCGTCCATAATGTTGAGTGTTTTCCCGGAGAAAGATCCGCCGATAGGTTTTATTACTGATTTGTGCATAACGCCCGTTTTGGGATCGGTTCTTACGGGAGACGCGAGTGAGTAAATGAATAAATCGATCTTCGCAGGGATCCCCGCTTTTGCGGCCGCCCGCTTAACCGCTTCGACAGCCGCCTCTTTAGCTTCGTTCGAGTAAGCATCTCCGTTTAACGTAATAGAAACTAATCCCGCTTTATCAGCTTCGATATCAAATGTGTTATTGTTGTAAAAACCCGGCGTTCCCGATCTTTTTTCTGTCGGTTCATTTTCGTAAGACAGACCGACAGTCGCGGCTTTGTAACCGAATCCGGCGCAAATACGGCTCGCAAGCCCGTAACCGTTAGAGCAGCCGGCAACAAACGCCAGTTTCGGTGAGACTGCGGTTTTGGATAAATTCTTTTTCGCGTATTCAATTTGATTTTTTACATTAGCCGCGCATCCTTCAGGGTGAGCGTTCAAACAAATGTTGTTGCGAATCATTGGTTTAATCGGCATAAATTATTCCTCCTTTTTATTTCCTACAAGGCACATCCACTCAGCTTCAGCCGCGGTTTCATCTCCTACATAGACTTTTCCGCGCTGTTTGATCATTTTAGTTGACACACGTAGATTTTCAATTTCGCAGCGGACTTCGTCGCCGGGACGCACCTGACGGCGGAATTTTACCTTGTCTACTGCCGCGAAAAAAAACAGTGAATCTTCGCCTAACGCGCCGAGCTTGCGAAGTCCCGCTCCGCCTGATTGCGCCATTGTTTCTACCAGAATCACACCCGGAACAATGGGATAATCCGGGAAATGCCCTTTAAAAAAATATTCATCAGGTGAAAATCTATGTTTAGCGATTATTTTTTCGTTAGTCGCTTCAACTATTTCATCAACAAATAAAAACGGCTCCCGATGCGGTAATAATTTTTCAATCTCATTCATATAAAACTCCTATATTTTTTGCCGCGAAACACACGAACTTGCGGCTCCAGTCCCTAACCACTATACTTAGTGAAAACAACCACGCCGTTATGACCGCCGAAGCCTAGTGATCCTGACGCGGCGGCGTTTATCTTACCGTACTGCGCTTTGTTGGGGACGTAATCAAGATCACACTGCGGATCCGGATTGTCAAGGTTAATGGTCGGCGGATAAAAGCCGTCGCGGATCGCGAGAATGCAAGCGATAGCTTCGATACCTCCTGCGCCGGCGATGCAATGGCCGTGCATGCTCTTTGTGCTTGATACCTTCAGTTTGTAAGCATGATCACCGAATGCCGTTTTGATCATTTTAGTTTCGACGGGATCGTTTATTTCCGTTGAAGTTCCGTGCGCGTTATAATATTGAATGTCTTCCGGTTTTAGATCCGCGTCGATAATCGCGTTTTTAATTGCTATCGCGCCACCGCAGCCTGACGGATCCGGAGACGTTATGTGAAACGCGTCCGCTGATCCGCCGTATCCGGCGAGTTCGGCGTAAATTTCCGCGCCGCGCGCTTTCGCGTGTTCTTCGCTTTCAAGGATCAAAATGCCGGATCCTTCCGCGATTACAAAACCGTCTCGATCCGTGTCAAATGGGCGCGATGCTTTTGCGGGGTCAGCGCAGCGTTTAACGGAAAGCGCTTTCAGCATTTGAAATCCGCCGACTGAAAACGGAGTGATCGCGGATTCCGTGCCTCCTGAAATCACGACATCGCAGCGGCCGCTTCGTATTAAATCAAGCGCCTGCCCCAGCGCGTCTGTCCCGGCCGCACAGGCTGTTACCTGCGTGTACGCAGGTCCCTTCGTGCCGAACAACATTGAAATATTTCCCGCGGCTTCATTCGGGATCATCATCGGAACTGTCAGGGGTAACATTCTCTTTGGACCGCCATTAAAAAATTTTTTATATGATTCGTGAACAATATCAAATCCGCCGATGCCGTTTCCGATAACGATTCCCGTTTTTTCGGCATTGCATTTAACGCGCCTTTTTCCGTCATCATCGGTTTCACCTAACAGATTAGCGTCTTTTAACGCCTGTGATGCGGCGGCTGCAGCCAATTGGGAAAAACGCGCCATCTTACGCGCTTCTTTTTTCTCCATCCAGATGCCGGGGTCAAAATCTTTTATTTCTCCGGCTATTGTTACGTCAAAACCTGTTGTATCAAAAGAAGTAATCTCTGATATGCCGCTTTTTCCCGCTTTTAACGCCGCGCCAAAATCTTCGATATTACAGCCGATAGGCGAGACGATGCCCATTCCGGTAACTACAACTTTCTTTTTCATTTATGCTCCTTTACTAGAAAAACATTCCGCCGTCTACCGGCAGAACCTGCCCTGTAATGTATGAAGACGCGTCGGAAGCGAAGAAAAGCGCCGCCTGCGCGATATCTTCCGCTTTTCCCGGACGCTTAAGAGGAATGACGTTTAACATTTTTTGTTTTACTTCTTCCGTTAAAACAGATGTCATGTCGGTTTCTATAAAACCTGGCGCTATCGCGTTTACGCGGACATTGCGGCTTGCCGTTTCGCTCGCGAGGCTTTTTGTTATGCCGATTAACCCCGCCTTGCTTGCGGCGTAGTTCGCCTGCCCCCCGTTGCCGTGAATACCAACGATGCTTGAAATATTGATGATAGATCCAGCTCTTTTACGAATCATGTCCCTCGCGGCAGTGCGCATAACAAAGAACGCCGCGGTTAAATTTACATCAATTACTTTTTGCCATTCATCAAGCGACATCCGAAATGAAAGGTTATCTTTTGTAATTCCCGCGTTATTTACAAGTATGTCAAAGCCGCCTGATTCTTTTACCGCGCCTTCGATTACCGCGTCTACTTCGTTTATCCTGCTTAAATCGGCGCAGATCCAGCGCAGTTTTCCCGCGCTTTTTTCGATACGCTCTTTTAAGTCTTCAGGCTCTTTTGTTCCAAGCCCCCAAACCTCCGCGCCGGATGCGAGAAAGCAATCTGTGATCGCTTTACCTATTCCTCTTCCGGCGCCTGTTATTAATGCTTTTTTTCCTGTTAGCTGCAAAATATTTCTCCTAAATAATTATTTTTTCTATATCTTCCGCTGTTCCCGCGGCGTAGATCGGTATTCCGTTGGCCGCGGAATCTTTCCATAATCCCTGCAATACTTTACCGGGACCGGCTTCAAAGCAAACATCAACCGCGGATGCCGCGATGGCGGCTTCTTCTTCTACCCAGCGGACAGGACTTGTAATCTGCTTAACGGCAAGTTCTTTCGCCTGTGCGCCCGATGTTATTTTTTTTCCCGTAACATTGGAGAAGATCGCGATATATGGATCGCGGAATGATATTGATTCCAATACCGGCATGAAGTCATCTAGAGCATCTTTAATAAGCGGCGAATGGAAAGGACCCGCTACCTGCAAGCGGATAACGCGTTTCGCTCCCACCTGCAAAAAACGCGGCTGCGCTTCAGCTAACGCCGCGTCTGTTCCGCTTATTACCAGCTGCTTCGGCGAATTGATGTTAGCCGCATATAGATCTTTTAATCCTTCGGCGTTCCACTGCGCGATTAATTTTTCCGCATACTCTGAATCAAGCCCCATAACTGCAGCCATGCCGCCGCGAAAATTATCGGCGGCTTTTTGCATTGCATCGCCCCTTGCCTTGATCAAACGGAAACAATCGGCGGTATTGATGACACCCGCGCAAACAAGCGCGGCGTACTCGCCAAGACTGAAGCCAGCGCAAGCGCAGGGACTGAAACCTTTTTCGCCCAGGAACGCCGCCGCAGCGAGATTGGCTGCGGTGATCGCGCTCTGTGAAACATCGGTGCGTTTTAATACATCTGCATCGGAGCTAAGAATCTCTTTTATATCTTTTCCCAGAATTTCGGACGCTGTTTCAAATATCGAATTTACGGATGCAGACGAAAGCAAATCCACCGCCATGTTTGTGTACTGCGCTCCCTGTCCCGGAAATAAATACGCAGTTTTTTTCAATTTTTTTTCTTCTACCATATAATTATATTACCGCCGGAGGTAAGCCCTCCGCCGAACCCCACTGTCATGATTAGATCGCCTTTTTTTAATTTTCCTCCGCGATTCATTTCGTCTAACGCGATTGGAATTGACGCTGATGATGTATTGGCGTATTCCTCAATATTTAAAAAGAATTTTTCAATCGGTATTTGCAGTCTTTTGGACGCCGCCTGTACAATTCTTGAATTTGCCTGATGCGGAATTATGTGTGTAATATCATCAATATTTATATTAGTTGTTTTTATAAGAGCGTTTATTGTATCTGTAATCGCTCTAACGGCGAAATTATATACTTCCTGTCCGTTCATCCCCACGCAGATTGAACGATCTGCATCAGCTGCATCAATTACTTCGCCGTTTTTAAAAGGGTACCGGGTTCCGCCGCGTTTAATCATCAGGCTTTCGTTTCCCGAACCGTCGGCGGATAAAAGTGAAAATTGAAGGCCGCTGTCAGACGAATCTTTTTTTTCCAGCACTACCGCCCCCGCGCCGTCTCCGAACAGGACGCAGGTTGATCTGTCATTCCAGTTTATCAATTTACTTAAAACTTCTACGCCGATAACCAGCGCTTTTTTGCGCCGCGCGTTTATATTTAAAATGCCCGCCGCTGTTTCAAGACTGTAAATAAAACCGGTACAGGCCGCGGCGATATCCATAGCGCCCGCGTTCACTGCTCCGATTTTATCCTGCACGATGCATGCCGTAGAGGGCGTTCCGTAGTAATCCGCCGAAACGGTAGCCAGTATAATTATATCGATAGCCGGAGCGGCTTCCGCTGCGGCTCTGTCCCTCTCGGCAATATCGCCGCCAGTGTAACCTGCCGCCATCGCAAGAGCGTTCTTCGCGGCCTCCGCTGCCAAATCGCTTGACGCGGTGTTTTCTCCGGCAAAGTAACGGCTTCCGATCCCTGTATGCGACCTAATCCACTCATCATTTGTATCTATTTTTTCCGCTATATCGTCATTCGTGACTCTATTAGGCGGTACAGCTCTGCCTGTTGCAACTATTTCAATTGCCATAATTGTCCTTTACAGTTTTTCATATTTTGTCATAACATTATATTTACATTATTTCAATATTTGTCAAGTTGTTTTTTAATGAAAAGATGATGGTTGAAATATAATTATATTACGAGAATATGTCCGATATTCATATTTAAGTGACAGTCATTTTTACATCATCAATGCGTTTTCTTCCGGTAAGCGCCATGATAAGCCTGTCAACACCCATCGCTGTTCCGCTGCATCGAGGAAAGCCTCGTCCTGCAAATATTTTCCAGTAGTCATGATCAACTTTATGGTTCACCAATGCGTCTGATTTTTTCGCCGCTTCCTCGTTTATAAAAAATTGTTTTACTTTCTCAGGATCGGTTTCTTCTGAATAGCAATTGGCAAGCTCAATACCATCATAATAAAGTTCCCACCGCTCGACAGTTTGCCTGTCAAGCGCAGGTTTAGCCAGGCAGGGAACAAACGCGGGATAATCAAGAAGCGCTGAAGGTTTATCCATTTTCAATCGCGGCTCCACCGCGTGAATAAAAGTTAAATCGTAAAGCCGCTGCAAACTCATTCCCGGCTGCGGATCAAGCCCAACTTTCCCGGCGCACTCTTCCATAACGCGAATATCTTTAGCGGCTTCGAAAAGATCAACACTAGCGAATTTTTTAAACGCTTCTTTCATCGTTATGCGGTTAAACGGCGTTAATATTTTTTGTTGTATCAGTCCGTGCGGCTCGTCTCTAATAAAATTAAACAGTTCCTCGGTAAGCTCAAGTGATTCCATGTACCCCGCGTCCATCGTATAATACTCAAGCATTGTAAATTCGCTGTCATGAAGATGCCCGCACGACTCTCCGTTACGGAAACATTTGCAAATCTGATATACATTTACACGGTGTTCAGCAATAAATTTTTTCATGTGGATTTCAGGCGACGGAATCAGATACAACATACGGTTCTCTTGTCGCCTGCCGCGCGGATAAACACGTTCGGTTTGGAATACTTCAAGACAGGATTCCGGGATCAAATTATCAGAAAGCAGGGGAGTGTCAAGTTCTATGTAGCCTCTGCTGTCAAAAAAAGAGCGAATCCGCTTCACAATGTCCGCCCTTAAACGTATCATTTCTAAATCCATGTTATTGCTCCATTTGATAATCAGGATCATTTTCCGCGGCGCATGAATTAAATGAATTATATCTCATACTATATATATTATGTTCTATTTCATATATTGTTTCTTTTATTTCTCTAACGCAGTCTGCCAGATTTTTTTTTATATCATTACCCCAATAACGAAGAACAACCCATCCGCTGTTTTCAAGCGATCTTTCAATTTTATTATCGCGGTTTATATTACGTTCAATTTTTGGAATCCAATAATCACTGTTAGTTTTAATTGTATTTTTTTTTGTTTCCCAGTTTTTTCCATGCCATAATTCTCCGTCGCAAAAAATTATTAATTTATATTTTGTTATAACTATATCGGGTTTACCGGGCAATGTTTTTACATTCTTCCGGTAACGTATGCCTTCATTCCACAACGCCTTGCGCAGCATAACTTCAACAGAAGTATCTTTACTTTTAATATTCGACATATTTTTATGACGCTGTTCAGGAGTAAGGTTATCCATTATTTATTCCATTTTATAAAATATAAAATCTTTTGGGAGTTTTATATTCGGCATCCAGATCGGATTTCCGTCCCATTTTAATTCCTTTCCGCCTGTCAATTGATACATAACAAGCACAACATCATCATTAAAATGATCTACAGCTTCCCGATCCGCGGACGAAAGCATTGTACCTGTTCCTTTGGTTATTTTGCGTCCTGTACTGACCATAATTTTTGCTTTTTTAATGTTATTTTTTTCCGCGATCGCTTTTACTGCGCTGATGAATTTCATGGAGTTCCAGTCGTACTCTTCACTGCTGTTCAGATGAGAAAGCACCTCAATAATAAATTCAATTGAGCAATCTGCAATACCTTTGCCGTTATATGTTAATAGTAATTTGTTTAACTCTTCAAATGATTCATTAATCGGAAAAGCGGAAAAATAATTCACTCCACCCGCAATAAGCAAAAGCCTTGACGAATCTATGACTGTTTGCCGTGTCGGGCGGATGCCGTCAATATAAACAATGTGAGTGTCATTTATACCGTTATCAACTAACTGTTTCATTAACACTTGATGAGAATTATTCAATTCCTGAAAAAGTTTGTGGGTAAATTCCGGCATAAAAAGGCGGATTGTGCTTCTATCTCTGTCATAACCAAACATTCGGCAATGCTGCCAAAAAGTGTCTGCCTGTGGAACTTGCGCTGTACGTGAGTAGTATGTTGTCTGTAAAAAAGGAATAGTAACGCCGCGGCCTAATGAATTTCCGCCTATTATAATATTGCTGCCGTGCGAAATGTCAGCTTTTGAATCAGAAACAGAGTTTAATGCCGCAAAATGAATTTCCTGTTTTGATAAAATTTCTTTAATAACATCTAATAATTCATCAAATGTTTTAATTTCCGGTTTTGTTCTGAATAAATCATTCCATTCGTTTTTAAGATATTTTATAATATTCGTATCGTTTTCCTTAATACCTGCCAAAACATCATTCAAAAACTCTCGTATCTTTTTTTCTGCTTCTCTATGGTCTGCTATACGGACGCTTGGATGGACGAGAAAATTACAGCATTTTGATGTTTTATCCAATTTTGTCTGCGCCGCAGTAATCAGATAATTTAGAGAAGCCGCAGCTAACCCTGAAGTTATTTCCACGTTCTTATCTTTAATACGAATTATTTCATTTTCATGAGTATGACGAATGCAATATGAATCAGGACGCGAAAAAAAGAAGCTGCCTCCCAGATAATTTTTTCCCGGTTTGAATGATGTGATAAACGCCGGTCTGAAATTCGAGTCGTCAGTTTGCAATAAGACAGCTTGAGGCGTTGCCGTTACCTGCAAATATACACATGAACTTGCGGTTTCACAGATTTCTGTAAGCCGCTCGTTTATTGTACTTATACTGTTACGATTTACCTGAGTGTTAAGGCTTGCCGCGTCCGCTTCATCATCAACAATAAATATAGAACGTCCCGTTCCATTTAAAAAACCGGAGTTTAATATTTCATTCCGCCATCTTTTTAAAACCGATGCGTTCTTTTTTAATATTAAAACAATTGGTTTTCGCATCCTGTTTAACCGGAATTCAATAGTATCATTTATATTACAAATTTGAAAATCAGTAAAAGCTAAAAATGTTCTCTCGTAAGTTTGCTGCTGCAAGCGGTTATTATCACTTGTAACAATTATAAAAAAATCAAAATCATTATCAGCGGCGGCCGCGATTATTCCCAGCATTTGACCTGTTTTTCCGCTTTGCACTTCTCCAAGCAAAAGGCCGTTAATTTTTGAACGATAATCAAAATTCTTTAACTTTTCATTAAATATTTCATTAGTAACTTCAATCACAGCATTTTTTATTTCCTGTACATCAATTGTTTTTAAATATTTTTCAAGATAATTCATTTATTTCCGCCGAAATCCAGATACCATGTATTTGGGATTTTCATTTTTGTCAGATGAATAACATGACTTCCGTAATTTGTTAATACTTCTTCTGTTACTTTTTCGCATATTTTTAAAACGCGGCGGTTTTCCATTCGTCCCTTTATCCAGCGTCCGAGTATTTTTAGATCCGAAGCTGAACGAAAATTCTTGGAATAGTCTCCGCTTGTTTTATATTCAAATTTATACCCATCGTCCGTAATTACATAAAATTGCTGGTTTTTCGGGTAATTATTTTTCTCTGTCGTTTTGGACGGAACAATTATTTCCACCTCGTACCAGTCGCGGGGTAAAATTGAACCATTTGAAAAATTTTGCCGTCCTTTGCCGAAATACACATTTAAATTACTTTTTTTTTCTGTTTTTAAAGGAATTACAAAGGAAATATCTGTCAGCTTATCTTTTATATTATCAAGTGAAACCTTTTCAACAGAAAGATAATCTTTAAAAAGATTATCAGGTTCAATTATTTTTATTTTCTCAAATTGAATATTATTTAAATTCGTGCAGAATTTATTTTGTAAATCTATAATAAAATTATTTATATCTGCCGCGGCCGGTTCATCATTTATATATAAATCAGTATCATAAACACGCTCGGCGGAATTTTCTTTTGTTATGCTGATTTTTGTCAAATTACTTGATCCAATGATAGAAATATATTTACCGTTTTCGCAGAATGAGTATACTTTACCGTGATATTTCATTAATGTTGATATGTAAATGCCGCCCAAATTTTTGGATGAAAGAATTTCATTTAAACGCATTAATGCATAATATTGCCCGTAGGAGAATCCTTCAAAATAATGCATACCGATAATTAAATCAAACGTTTTGTTGTATCCTGTTTCATAAAGATTTATCAGATCGGCGATTGATTCTTCGGAAATATAGCCGCTTGCAATACGGGTAGAAGAAGATCTGTTAACAAGCAAATCAAAAAAGACATCAGAAAATTTCTTAAAAGAAGTTTTTAACGGTTGATAATTTGAATTTAATAATTCAATCATTTTACCGCGTCAGCCTGATGGATTTTCGCATCGTATATTAACCGTTCCTTAATCGATAATTTTTTTAACTCGTCATTTATTTTATATAAATCCGTTTTTTTATATTTGTTTTCATAAAGAGGTTTTAAAGTTTCAGCGAGTAACACAACGCCGTCAGGAGGTACGGCATTTCCGATTTGCCGCCTTATTTCCGCGACTGAGCCAGAGAATTTAAAATTATCAGGGAAAGATTGCAGCCGCGCTCTTTCACGGTTGCATAACGGACGCGGCTCAGGATAATGATATCCCCATGTCCCGCCGCCGCCTGCCGCGATAATTGTTTTTGAAGGTTCATCCAGTTTTATCCGGCGGTAAACATGGCTTATCATTCCTTTTACATAATCGTCATCGTCTGCCGGAACGTCTTTAAAATTGCCGCCTTCCGGTATACGCTCAAGAAATTTCCGCGTTTTTTCTTTTATTTTTATTTCCGCCGCGTTAAAGTCCGCGGTTTTTTCAACACCCTTCAACGCCTGACCCGCTGTTTTGTATTTATTTTTTCTGCCGGCTCCATGCGTAGGCGCCGGGTGAATGAAATTAAATCCGGTATCAAGCCTAATGCCGACAAATAATACCCGTTCACGGAACTGCGGAACGCCGTAATCGGCAAAATTATAAAGCTGGATTTTCACCATATACCCGTCTCCGGCATTGCTGAAACCTTTTAAAATTTCCTTGATCGCATTTCCATTATTTGATGTTAATAAACCTTTGACATTTTCCGCTACAAATGCCTTTGGTTTTTTTGCTTCGATAAAACGTAAATAGTATTTGTATAAATTGCCGCGATCTCCGTCCAGTCCCGGCTGCTTCCAAATAACTGAAAAATCCTGACATGGAAAACCGCCGATTATTAAATCGCAGTCAGGTATTGCCGCATCTTTTTTTGGATTTATATTTTCTATATTATTTTTATTTATTATATTTTTTCCGAAATTTGATTCAAAAGTTTTTACCGCCCATTCGTCAATATCATTTGCCCAAATAGTTTTATATCCGGCAGTATGAAAACCCCAATCCAATCCGCCGCATCCGGAAAAAAGAGAAATAATTTTTGGATCACTCTTTTTTGCTCCCATAAATTATTTTTGGAGTATATCATGAATCGATTTTTTCCGCAATACGCCGAATAAATATACGCGTGATTTTTGATACGGAGCCGAAGTTGTAAAAGTCCGCGCGGCTTGTAATTTTTCAACAGTTCCGCAGGACTGCTTCTTTCCATTTGCGTCCGCGGTCGAACTCGTTCTGGAACATACCGAAACTCGCGCATCCCGGCGAGAGCGCGGCATTGCAGACAGAGCGTTTAACGTTCGCGGCTATTTCTACAGCGCGGCGGGCGGCGGTGTCAATGTTGTCGTATGGTCCTTCAAACGCCACGTCTTCTTCACCTAACAGCCGCATCAGTTTTACGCTTCCTGTCCCGGCGAGGAGTATCACGCTTTTTGCCTTTTTAGCGGCTTTCGCGAGGGGGGAGAAGTCAAGGTTTTTATCGGTGCCGCCTGTTACAAGGACAAGTTCCCCCGTTGCGCAAAGCGCTTCGATACACGCGGCGGCCGCCTGCGGAATTGTCGCGGCGCTGTCATTGTAAAAACGCGCCTTTTTTGTTTCATGGAATAATTCAAGGCGGTGTTCAATACCCGCAAACGATGAAAGCGCTTCCCGGATTACAGCGGCGTCGATTCCCATGCTGTATGCGGCAAGAGCCGCCGAAAGCAGATTCTGCTTCTGGTGTTCGCCCGGGATAAGAAGCTTTTGCGGAACAAGCTCCTTGGTACCGCTGTCTATTTCATCAAAATCGACAAGACGCGCGAAACCAACACCGCCTTCGATCCAGCCGCCGCTTTGCATTGCACCTAACGGATGGAGGGATCGGACAAGAGGGCAGCCGTTTGTCTCGTGCAGGAAACTTTTTCCCCATTCGTCATCGCCCGCTACAGTAACGCAGGATTCATCCTGCCCCTTGTAAATAACCTTTTTGTCATCAATGTATTCCTTCATTGACGCGTAACGGTCAAGATGATCTTCCATGATGGCGGTAAGTATCGCGGCATTCGGTGTTAAAAGATATCTTCCTGCTGTATTTTTCTTTGATTTTAAATCGCCGAGCTGGAAACTTGAAAGTTCAAGAACGACATCATCATCTTCGCATAACTCATCTGTAAATGATAAAGGACTAACCGTGATATTGCCTCCAAGAAAACATTTGCCTCTTTTTCTGTTTCTTCCCAATATCCACGCAAGAGCGGAAGATGTAACAGATTTTCCTTTAGAGCCTGTTACCGCGAAAAGCCTTGCGCCCGCGTTTGTTAAATAAATTGATATATCCGTTTCTACACGTTTTGCCGCTTTGAGAAAAACAGAGTCCGGTCTTACGGCTGGATTTTTAATAACAATATCGGCTTTTTCAAAATCCTCGATTTCATGATTTCCCAGAATATAATGTACAGGTTTCCGCCCGAGGCTGCCGCAAAAAGCGTCAAGTTCATCCATAACAGGCTTTAAAGTATTATCGTCCCTTAAGTCGGTAACCGTCACTTCCGCCCCGTGTTTGAGCATAAAACGCGCCGATTCAAGCCCTCCGCCGTGGAGTCCAAGCCCCATTACCAATACTTTATTTCCGGAGTAATCCATGTTATGTTAATACCATGCATGGGACTTCATGTAAACAGGTTTTTAATGCCGCAGAATGAAATTTTTAACACACAGATACTTTTAAATGATTTAGGCCTGCCGCAGAATTTCGGCTGGTCAAGGCGTGATGTTTATTCATATGAGCCTCTCTTTTTATACGCGCCCAGGCACAGTACAACTAAATCCGATCGTTATATCGTTTTTTCGCCTACTCACATGGTGGTCTTTGAAATGAGGGATGACGGCTGGCTCGGCCATATGTCAATTTCCATAATTTCTTTAAGAGACAAAAAACGTTCCACCCAGGCATTTAAAACATTTGTCCCCCTGGGAAGCTATGATATGCCCTCAGGCAGCGTGTCAGGAAGAGCTTCATGGCGGAGGAAAAAAACTCATCTTGATTTTATCTGCATGGAAGGCGGGGCTAGAATCGTAAAAGTAAACATATTAAAGTTCGGACACAACAGGTATATGCGCGGCGCGCTTGTTTTAACCGAGCCGGTGAATAACTCTAATATTACCGGTGTGGAAGCCGCCCATCAGGGAGCTGTATGCGAATCCCTTGTAACAAACCAATCATGGAGAACCAAAAAAAATACGTTCAGGTACACCCGCTGCTCCCCCTGGTATAATGCCGAGGGCGTGATTCAGTTCGGCAGCACTGAAATTATCTTTACCCGCGGGAACGCATGGGGCATTCTTGACTGGAACCGCAGCGCGCGCCCTAACGCGGATATCCGTTACTGGGCATCTGCCTGCGGGCAGACAGAAGGCAGGCAGGTCAGTTTTTGCGTCGGCTACAGTATGGCGGACTCTTCCCGCGGGACAGAGAACGGTTTTTTTGTTGACGGGAAACTCCACAAGCTCGACCAGGTTACTTTTCACATACCGCTTTCCAACTGGCTGTCCCCCTGGCGTTTTACAAGCAATGACAACCGGCTGGAAATGACTTTTTATCCGCATCAGGAAAGAATCGACCGGCGCAGGTTCTTTCTTCATAACTCTACCCGGCGTCAGGTATGCGGTTTTTTCTCGGGAAAGGCGCAGTTAGATGACGGTTCTTTGGTTCATTTTCAGAATCTGACGGGTTTCGCGGAACGAAGTAAAATGAACTATTAAAAATTATCTCAAAGATTACTATTCATAAAACTCATTTTGTTATATAATTGGCGAAAGGAGAGTGGATGCCTAAATTCTTATATTCTTGGCGTTTTTACACCTATGGGCGTGAGCAGTATTCTGAATGCATGAATAAGGTATTCAGTAACAATCTAGTCATTCTGCATCAGGCTAATAAAATTCTCGCGATCATCGCGGCGGTCTGCTCGGTAATTCCGGTTATTTTCGAAGGGGATTTTATTGAGGGCGGCATCTTTCTCCTGGTTGCCTTAATCGCCGCTATTATTTCATTCTATTCCAATTATTTAATGCAGCAAATTAATGTAAACAACAGAAAAATATATTTTTTAATTTCTTTGTATTTCGCAAACGTTATGTGTTACGGCATTTTTTTGGATGTATGGTCACACCCGGAATACATAGCTGCCATTTTTCCGTGTTTTTTAGTCTGCGCTCTTTTAATGGTGGTTATTTCTCCGCAGTTTACAACAGGCCTTACATTATGCGCAATGGCGTTGTTTATTGCGTCTTCCATTATAGCGGTTCCTGCTATTCATCTTCCATATTATATCTTTAACTCTGTTATCGCCGCTTTTCTCGGCTTGTTTTTCGCGTGGCAGATTACCAAGCTGCGTCTGGGGCTTGAAATAAGCACAACCATGCTTGAAGATGAAAAAAATAAATATCTGGATCAAAGTACGGTTGACGAACTGACCCAGTTAAAAAACCGCCGCGATTTCATGAACACTTTTCAAAGGTACATTTCCAACTACAGATCATCGGACGACTGGCTGTGTATCGCCATCGCCGATATTGATTTTTTCAAACTTTATAACGATCACTACGGCCACCCTCAGGGCGATGAATGTCTTCGTTCCATCGGCGCCGCTCTTAACAGACTGCGCGATGATATGAATGTTTATACAGCCAGGGTCGGCGGCGAAGAGTTTGCCATACTGTGGTTCGAGAAGGACGCGTCTCATGTGGGCGCTGTAATTAAACACTGGAATAAAATTATAAAAGAATTAAAAATCGTCCACGAAAAATCAAAGGTAAATGATTATGTTACGATGAGCATAGGCGTATATATCGCAAGATGCGGTTCCACCAATGATACGCAGTATCTGTACGATCACGCCGACAAAGCTCTCTACTCCGCTAAAGGTTCAGGCCGTAACTGCGCTGTCATCACAGGCGATGAAATCAAGGAATACAAGATCACACCGTCTTCCGGTTAAAATCGATATGACTGGATTCATTTCTAATATATCATTATAATCACTTGAATGAATCTTGAAGCGTTTATATTGGGGTGCGGCGGAATGATGCCGCTTCCCAACAGGCATTTAACATCTGTACTTTTAAGGCGCGAAGGCGAACTTTTTCTCTTTGACTGCGGCGAAGGGACGCAGGTGTCTCTAAGGCGGCTTAATCTGCGCTGGAAAAAAATCTCGGTAATTTTTATCAGCCACACGCATGCGGATCACGTAACGGGGATTCCCGGCCTTTTAATGCTCTCGTCGCAGGTTGACAGGGACGAGCCTCTTTACATTATTGGTCCTCCGAGGATCGCCGAGTATATTGATGCGAGCCGCCGCATTCTTGATATGTACATCAATTACGAAATTATCGTTCAGGAAATTACTTCTCCCGGCATTGTATACAGGGGAGACGGCTTTTATGTGCGCAGTTTTCCGCTGTCGCATACCAAACCCTGCTTCGGTTACGCGCTTGAAGAAGAAATGCGCCCGGGAGAGTTCCATCCCGAAAAAGCGAAATCGTTAAATATCCCGATGGGAAAACTTTGGGGAAAATTGCAGGACGGCGAAACTATTCAAACTGAAGACGGCAGAACAATTAAACCTGATGACGTTATGGGCAAACCCCGCATGGGCAGGAAATTTTCTTTTGTAACCGATTCCCTTGCCGTCCCTGAAATTTCCACTCATGTAATGGGTTCCGATCTTTTCATCTGCGAGGGAATGTTTTCGCGCGAGCTTACCGAAGACGCACATTCAAAAAAACACATGACAGCATGGGAAGCGGCGGGGCTTGCCGCGGCCTCGGCAGGTGTAAAAAAACTCGCGCTGATTCACTACAGCCCGCGTTATACGGAGCATGAATTAAAAAAAATTCTCGATGAAGCAAAAGAAGTTTTCCCGGAAACCGTCCTTACACGGGACAGAATGGTTTTCCCGATTGATTACATTGACTAATCTTTATATAATTTCCAAATGGAATTGAGGAGCTGTGTGTAAATGAGTTCAAACATGATTGAAGTAAAAGGTTTATCCAAACTTTACGGAGATGTGCGGGCTGTAACGGATGTTTCTTTTTCTGTGGGCGATCAGCAGGTATTGGGTTTTTTAGGACCCAACGGCGCGGGGAAAACCACGATAATGAAAATCTTAACGGGGTATCATTTTCCGTCAGGCGGGACCGCGCTTGTGGACGGCATCAGCGTTGATGAAAATCCGCTTGAAATAAAAAAAAGAATCGGCTATCTGCCTGAGAACGTGCCGCTTTACGCCGACCTTACAGTCGATGAATATTTAAATTTCGCGTCCGACGCGCGTTTTATTCCGAAGACGCGGCGCACAGGCGCGATTAACGCGAGTCTTGAAGCCTGCGGCCTTATCCCGTACAGGGGGCGGAAGATCGAGACCCTCTCAAAAGGTTACCGCCAGAGAACAGGACTCGCGCAGGCGATCCTTCACGATCCGCCGATACTGATTCTTGACGAGCCGACAACAGGTCTTGATCCGAATCAGATTATCGAAATACGCTCACTTATTAAAGAACTTGGAAAAAGAAAAACCGTAATTCTTTCCACGCATATTTTGCAGGAAGTAGAAGCGATATGCACGCAGGTACTTATCATCAACGACGGGCGCATCGCCGCGCAGGGTAAACCCGAAGAGATCGCCGGTTCCATGAAGGGCGGCGATACATGGGAGCTTGTTCTAAAAGGCGCGGACGCGGACACAGTAAAAGAAAAACTTTTAACGCTTGGAAAGTTGTCAAATACGTTAGTTGAAACTTCCCGCGCCGATAACGCCGCCACTGTTACTGAAAACGTTGTCACGGCGAGTTTCTTTATTTCTGCCGGCGATGATAAATCAGAAAGCGCGGCCGAAAAGATCTTTGACTGGGCAGTAGCAAACGGCATGAAAATTTTAGGTATGTCCCGCAGAAAACTCAGTATCGAGGATATTTTCGTAAAACTTACGGGCGAAGAAAAACGAAACGATTTAAAAAAGTCTGAAGGAGAATCGCAATGAAAAAATATCTTCCTGTCCGCGCTATTGTTCTTGCGCGTAAAGAAATTATCCAATACCTTAACGCCCCCGCGTTTTACGGCGTAGCGGTTTTCTTTTTACTGTTTACTTCCATATGGCTTTTTTATTTTCAACGTTATTTTACATTGAACCTCGCGACCTTGCGTCCGTATTTCAGCGTATTCCCCATCGCCTTCATTGTGATAATTCCTGTTATTACAATGAAAAGCTGGGCGGAAGAAAGAAAAACAGGAACTGTGGAGCTTTTGCTTACAATGCCTTTTACTGAATGGGATCTTGTACTCGGAAAATTTTTCAGCTCGCTCGCGGTGTTATGCGCCATTCTTGTTTTAACGCTTCCTCTGCCTTTAAGCCTTTTGAGTATGGGGCGTTTTGACGCTGGTATGATCTTCTGCGAATACACGGGGGCATTCCTTCTTGGTTCAAGCGCGTCGGCGCTGGGGCTTTTACTGTCATGTCTTTCAAAAAATCAAGCCGGCGCGTTTCTCGGCAGCGCGGTTGTTTTGATGGCGGTGATGCTCATCAATCAAATAACAAACACGTTTAATCTTCCTCACTCCATCGCGCAGATTATCAATTTTTTCTCGCTTGCATACCACTTTGAAAGTTTTTCAAAAGGATTGATCGATTCAAGAGACCTCGCGTTTTTTATCTTAAGCACGGCGCTGTTTTTATATCTTAACACCAAAGTAATCCTTTTCAGGAAGTGGAGGTAGTCATGACAAAAAGACAGACAATAATCATTACTACATTATCGATAATAGCCTTCATTCTCGCTTTAATGACAGCCGGACGGTACTGGTTCCGTATCGATATGACAAAAAGCAAAGCGCACACAATCTCGCAGGTTTCGCGTAACATTCACAGGGAAATCCCCGATCCTGTTAATATCACTTATTACCTTTCCGACAAACTGCGGACTGTTACTCCGGTTCCGGCGGAAATTGAAGACACGCTCCGCGAGTACGCGGCGTATTCAAGGGGAAAAATACGCCTTACGGTGCGTGATCCTGTAAAAGCGGCTCTCGCTGACACGGTTGAAGAACTTGGACTTGTACCCAGGCAGGTGCAGACAGTGGAGCAGGATCAGGCAAGCCTTGTAACCGTTTACTCAGGCATTGTAATTGAATATCTTGATAAACTTGAAATCCTTCCCTGGGTAATCTCGACAGATACCCTTGAGTATGATCTGACATCAAGAATCCGCGCGATGATAATGGATGCGGAGCGGTGGATAGGCGTTATTGTAGGAGACAGCTATAGGCCGTGGAGGGAGAATTTTGGTTATCTTAACATGACATTGGCGGAAGCAGGTTACAGAATACGCCTTATCGGACCGGGAGATGAAATTCCGGAAAACACTCCGGGGCTTTTTGTGCTTGGCGGCGCGGAAGAGTTAGGTGATTGGGATCTATACAGGATAGACAGGTATATTCAACAGGGCGGAAAAGTATTTTTCGCCGTTAAGGGAGTATTCGTAGATACGATACAAGGTTCTGGGGAAGCGAGGCATCTATTCGATCGCGGCCTTTTAGAGATGATCGCTTCATACGGCGTAACTGTACGGCCTGAGCTTGTTCTGGATAAAAACGCGCTGCCGCTTCAGTATCAGTCAAGAACGCCTTACGGCGGCGTTCAGATAAGGCTCATCCGTTATCCTTTGTGGATCGGAGTATTGCAGGATAACACAAATTCTGCGCATCCTGTAAGCGCAGGTTTCGCAGGACTTGATCTTTATTGGGCAAGCCCGCTTGAATTACATTTAAATCCCGGCATTGAAGTGACGCCTCTTTTATCCTCCACTTCCGAAGCGTGGCTTATGAGGGAAGAGTTTCACACAAACCCCGATGTCGCGTACATGATGGAGATGGAAGCTCCTCAAACCAGAGGAGATAAAATTCTAGGCGCGGCAATGAGCGGAGTATTTCCAAGTTTTTTCGCAGGCGCTCCTAAGCCCGTACGCGAAGGTTCCGAGGAAGAGCTTCCCGATATGCCGGAAAGCGCAAGCCCGGCGAGGATCATCGTAATGGGTGATGTTGATTTTGCTACCAATCTTATCAATGCCACTCAGGCAAGACATAACCTTGATTTTCTTCTCCGCGTTGCCGACTGGCTTATTAATGCCGATGATATCATCAATATCCGCAACAGGCTTCCTCAGACAGGCCGCCTCGACAGGATTACAGATCCTCAGCGGCTGGCGGCGGCGATGCGTTTTTCCCAGATTTTAAATGTCGGACTGGTTCCGCTTTTTGTAATTATATCGGGACTGTTCATCGCGTCACGCAGAAAACACGCGATGCGCGCCGCAGATAAACCGCCTGGTGACACGCAATCAAGCGCACGGACTACAGATAAGGAGAGCGGAAATGACATATAGAAAACATCTTTACATACTTTTATCCGTTATCGTTGTTCTATCCCTTTTTTACACAGGAAGCCTTATTTTTACTTCCGATTTTGGAAACGCGAGGAACTCTTCTTACGTCTGGCTGGATTCGGGAATGGCGGCAAGAACAACCCGTATCGCGGTAAAAACACAGGATAACGAGTATCAGCTTTTAAAGCAGGACAGTCAGTGGTATATTGCGCATAACGGCGCGAGATATCCCGCGCGTAATCTCCGCGTGGATGATTTAATCGGCATACTCACAGCGCGGGCTTCATGGCCGCTTAGATCGTCTAACGCATCGACATACGGGCGTTTTGGACTTGATGACGGCGCATCGAGAATAACTTTATACGGAGAAACATTGATCCTCCTCGATCTTCTTGTCGGCGCGGATGACGCGGCGGGAAGCGAAACTTATTTTAGAAGAATCGGCGCGAACGAAGTCAGAAGCGGAAAAAATAATATAAGAACATATTTATCAAGCCCGCATAGCTGGTACAATCTGCGTTTAATTTCCGATAACGAAAGTAATCAGATTGATGCCGAAAGTGTTCAGAGGCTTTCTGTCTACACTCAGGGTGGACAGCAGATTTTTTCCCGCAGAAACAGGGGATGGACTGTTTCCGGCATTGATGTCGCGAATCCGTCATCAAGCGCGATTGAAGGCTATATCCGCATTATTCTCAGCAGCGAGGGCGACGGTTTTACAGATTCGCCTTCCGCCGATGACGCGGCGTTTAATTACAGCCGCATGGCGCTTGAGTTCGGAAACGGGCGCGTTGTGACAATACGTTTTACGGAAAATAACGAAGGAGGGCGGCGTTTCGCCCATGTAAGCGGAAGCGGCATTGTTAACTCCGGTTTAATTTACACTATTCCGTCTTGGGTGTCCGCGCGTCTTTTCAGGGAAGCCGCAAGTTTCGAAAGCCAATAGCAAGGTTAAAACTATTTGTTTTAACCCCGTGTGCGGATGAATTCTCTGTATTTTTCGGGATCGCTTTTAAACGCGACAATTTTATTTTTCGAATCCGATTTCGCTTTTTTAAGAGCTTCCCTTGTTTCGAGTATCAGCCGGTCAGCGTTAAGGAGCCTTCCCGCGCGCGATGAAAGCCCGATGCAGAGACTTGATGCCCTGCTGTAGGATGACGGGAATCTTTCCATTATGCGCTGGTAAAATTTTTCCGATTTAGAAATGGCTGTTTCAAGATTGTCGATGGGAAGGATCACAGCGATTCCCCATTTACCGTATTCAAAAAGCATATCCCTTGACGCGAAAAACGATACTGTTTCTTCCGCGATCGTTTTGTACATTATGTCATTCGCGATATCGGTAAATTCCATAAAGATAAGCGCAAGATCATGTTCTGATGAAGAGCATCGGTGCAGTTCCGAATCAAGCCTGTCTTTTATATATTCTTCCCATCCTATATTACTGCGGTTGGAATAAAGGCCTTTTGGCCCCGCTCCGGATTTTACGGCTTCATTTACAGGCGCTTGCGTGTTTTCTGAAGCGGTATCAGTCTGTCTTCCAAGAAGGAGCTGAAGCAGCATCGTAAAGAAGGCAAGCGCGAATCCAATCAAAATTAATAACAATGTTTCTTTTAATATTTTTGAGATTTCCGCAAGATCAAAAGCGCCGGCTACCGCTTTAATATTTACATTTCGTAAACCGGTAATATCAAGCGGCATATAGAGGCTTTGATCGGAAAAACTGAATTTATTAAAAAACCTCGGGGAGTTGTTAATCCAGTTAACGGCGTTCCCGCGTTGTTTTTCAAAGGCGTATTCGCCTTCCGGTCCTGTAATAATCAACGCTTCAAGGCTTTTGCTTGACACGAGAGCGTTGTTCATCGTTTGAACAAACTGCTCGTTCATAAAACCCTGCGTTCCTGCGGTGAGCGCAAGAGCGGCGATCTGCGTAAATTCCTGATCCGCCGCCGAGCGGCGCTGATCGACGCTTAAATAAAACCTGACGGAGCCTTGAATTAACGCAAAAAGATAAATTACTATACATACCGCGGCGATTATCGTCCCGCTCTTTTTTAATTCCATAATATATACTTCTCTGCTATAATTATCGGAAGAATTAATATGCAAATTAGAGATTATTCGCTGCCGCGGGGCTGGTTTCCACACGATTCCGCCGGAGTTTCCGCGTTTTTATCGGATTTTTCCCTGTCCGCGGAAAATACATCCCGTGCGGCAATCGCGCCTCATGCCGGCTGGTACTACTGCGGGCGCATTGCGGCGCGGAGCGTCTCGTCCCTCAAGCCGGATGCGCAGACTATCGTTGTTTTAGGCGGCCATCTTGGCGGCGGAATGAAGCCTCTTTTCGCTATGGAGGATGCCGTAAAAACTCCGCTCGGCAGTCTTGTCATTGACGCGCAGCTTCGCTCGTTACTGCTGGAAGAAATTAACGGCGTTGAGGATTGTTACCGCGACAATACGGTCGAAGTTCTCCTGCCGATGGTTCATTACTTTTTCCCGAAAGCAAAGTTGATCTGGCTGCGCCTTCCTTCGGATTTATCATCCTTTGAAACAGGAAAGATCATCTACCGCTGCGCGGAAAAATTGAAACGCGGAGTCAATGTGCTGGCTTCTACTGATTTAACCCACTACGGATCGAATTACGGCTTTTCGCCCAAAGGCAGGGGAAGCGAAGCCCTGCGGTGGATGCGCGAAGTTAACGACGCGGCTTTTATAAAAGCTGTGGAATCGGGAGACAGCGCGGAAGTTTTACGCCTTGCCGAAAATGATCACAGCGCCTGTTCCACCGGGGCTGTTTTGGGAGCGATGGGTTTCGCGCACGGCTGCAAGGCGCGGCTTTTGGAATATGGAACAAGCGCGGATGCGGGCGCGGATGCAGATACGGGTGCGGATGCTGGCACATCCTCCGGTGCAGATAAAAACGATAAAAAAATAGTTCCTGATTCATTTGTGGGTTACGCGTCTTTTACATTTTCATAGATTTTTATATTTATTTTCTGTATAATATACACAGGAGGAATAAAGTGATAAAAAAGGCCGGATTATTTCATTCATCAATATTATTATTTTTTGTATTTATTCAATTAATTTTTATTCAATGCGCTTCTTCGCCGCAGGGGTTTACCATCAATTCAAATGAAATAAGGGATTATATCTGCACGGTAAATCTCGATCTCCACCCCAATATTGATCGTTATTTGAAACTAGAGATCGTGAACGCGATGGACACCGGCCGTTCCGAAAGAGATAACCACGCCGCTTCTTTGGAAGCTATCCGCCGCGGCGGTTTTGGCACAGGGTTTGTTTATGTGGATAGCGGTGGAAGAAATTTTATTATTACCAATTACCATGTAATTGCCGGGGCTTACCGTTTTTCTGTTACATTTGAAAGAGAGGATGAAGAAAAAATAGTTTTTTATAATTTATCGGTGCACAATGTTAATGAACAGGGAGATATCGCCATTCTCGCGTTCCCCGAAGGTGTCAGGCCTTTCCGCAGGGGAATTAATATAAGCACATCGCCTTTAAGATCCGGCACGGAAGTACATGCCGCGGGTTATCCGGGTCTAAACAATATTCCTGTATGGAATTTTTCAACCGGATCTGTTTTGAATCCGCGTTTAAGGCCGCCCGGAATGGAAGAGCATTATGTTCAGCACAGCGCCGCGATCAATCACGGCAATTCCGGAGGACCTCTTCTTGTAAGAGATACATCGACTCCGCTTGGTTATTCGATAGTTGGTATTAACACTTTTTATATTTCAAATATGCAGGGAGCTAATTTTTCCATAACATCAGAAAATATTTTAAGTTTTATAAGGGAAAGTTTCAGGCAGGTCAATGAACTGGAAGCGCTTCAAAACCGGGTACAGGCATTGATGGCTCTGCTTACAAGATCGAGAAACCAGTATGTTTACGCGGAGCTGTCATCATTTCTGTCAATCGGAATGATAGCGCGTGATCCGATTGGAGCATTCAGGCAGATACCGCAGAATGGTCCCGAAGAATTAAGAGGAAAACTGAGCCGTGATCCTGTAACGGGTATCGCGTGGGCGGTAGCGTATAACGATATAGAAATGTACACATACAGAAGAAATCAGAATGTGCAGCCTGAATTATTATCAATAGGGCCGAATAATTTCGGCGGTTATACGGTAAGGTTTCTAATCAGCAATTATCCGTACAGATCGGAATGGGTCTGGGAGCACGGAACGTGGAAACTCGGCGATTTTTATGAGGACGACGGCGAGTATAATGATTATCCTCACCTTGCCACTCCTCATCCGCTGGGCAAAAGGATTATTTATTCCATCGCGTCATATCTTGATTATGACTGGTATGTGCTGGATATTCCGCGTCCCGGAAGGTTGACTGTCAGGACGGAAGGCAGATCGGATCCGTATATGTCGCTTTATTACGATCCTTTCACGCAGGAGTCTGCGGAAAGAACGTTAATCGCTCAGGATGATGATTCAGGAACCGAGTATAACGCGAGAATTTCCGAAAATGTGCGCGCCGGAAAGGTATATGTGCGGGTTATATTCGCTCCCAGAGCTGTAATGCCTGTAGGCGAGTATTCTTTAATCGCCCAATTGGATTGACAAATGAAAAAAGGACTATATACTTGAATTTATAGAGGTTTTGTTATCATTTTTCTAATAAGGAGTTGTTTTATGTCTAAAAAGGTCGTGGTTTTACTGGCCGCTTTATTTATAGGGTGTTTTTTTACATTTCAGGCAGCCGCTCAGGAGGAATGGACAAGAGAAAGCCTGCAAACTATGTACATGGAGTATCTGGTGAGCGCGGGGTACAGGCCGGAAGTAGACGTAGAAGATGTTAATCGTATCGGGATCGATATCCGCTTCAGAGTATCAGGCGACAGTTATTATATTATCATAGACGAGAATGATCTTCATTTTTTCCAGATTTATATGGGATTCAGGCTGGATAATATTACGATGGAAGAAGCTCTTGAACTGTCAAATTATACCAACAGGCGTTCCAAAGTCGCGAAAGTTTCCGTTTCTCCCGCGTCCGATGACAGGATTATTATATCTATAACTACTGAGCTTCTGGTAAATTCGCCAAATCAATTCGCGTCTGTTTTCTCCAGAGCGTTGTCATTAATCGCGAATGCCAGGAATATATTTTCAACGCAGTTGAGGGATTTGATATCGGCACGGAATTAACAAAGAAATCAAGGCATACAAAGTACTTTTTCAATTTCCGCAACGCAGCTATTTTTTACTTCCTCAATTAAATAATTATATTTTAATTCGGGATTGCGTTTTCTGACGGCGGCCGCGAACGGAAGCAATGTAGTAAAAATAAGCGTTTGTTTCTGATCCAGTTTTGTAAAGTAATTCTCTCTATCATTTAACAAAGGCAGCCCCGCAATATCGTCTCTATACCCTTCAAGAAACTCAAAAGCCTTATCCCCTAGTCCCCGGTCACCCTCTAACCCCTGACCCCTAACCCCTAATCCCTGTCTCCTATCCCCTAACTCCTGACCCCTATCCCCTAATTCCTGTCTCCTATCCCCTAAATCCCTATCCCCTAACCTAACAGGCGCTCCCCCCCCAGTCATGCACGTAACAGAAGCTGTCATCATAACCGCTTTTTCTTCCAGCTTTTTCCGGTAAAAACGAAGAGAAGCGGTTTCGCGGTAATCAGCTTTTACGCCGTTTTCAGGCGGCAGAAACGGACTGCGGTAAAGTAAGGCTGATACTTGAGCTTCCATCGGAGTAAAACGTTTTTGCCTGTTTTCAAAGTAGGGTAAAATATAAGTTCCCCTCGCGTATGCCTGGCTGCCTGTGTACGCGAAGTCAGCGCCGAAAAGCGTTATGTGATCTGCGCCGAGATACTCTGCCAGCGATAAACACGCATATGTGACATTCGCGCCTGATGTATCTAAAAGCGGCAAAGGTTTCCATGTTTGCGTTATATATCTTGCAAGAGGATGACCGCTCGAGAAGAAAAACGGCGCGAATGACGGCAGACGCGAAAGCCCAGGCGGGCTTGCTATATCAAGTATCAGCGGGATTTTCTTTCCGCGTTGCGCATAACGGATTAAATTACAGCATAAAAAATGATAATAGCTTATATGCTGGCAGTCTATTGATACAACAGCGTCAGGTTCTATTTTATTTTGCAACAGCGCGGGAAGGGCGGTATCGGTGCTTATAATAAAACCGTTACGCGCTTTAAACTCTCCAAGAGACGTTAATTGATAATCAAGAGAAGGCCCCGCGGCGGCGATAGCCGCGTTCTTTATTTTTTCAGGCGGAAAACTATAACAGCGGGAATCCGCGTATTTAATATTGCGGATAATATTTGAAAACCAGCGCATGCCGAAGTGCGCCTGAACAGAATAATCGCGGCTGCATATTTCAACAGCTTCCTGAATTACTAAAACCGCGTTTTCAAAAAGATGAGCGTCGGCTTCCACTCTTGTTCTTAAAGGAATTGTTTTTATGCCGCCATGCAATGAAGGCTTGTAATTTTCCAGAATGAATTTTTTTAATTTTTCGCTGTCAGGATCGGTAATCAATATAAAACGATCGTTATTAAGAAGCCTTGAATAGTCCCTTGCTGATAATAAAAATGCGATCTCATCGGCGTTAAAGTCAATTACCGCGATCTGCGCGTTTGTTTGTTCCAGCGCCGCTTCCGCCGCGAAACCGCCGCCTAGTCCAAGGAAAATCACAAAGCCGGTGTCTTCCGTTATAGTTGACACAAGGCGGTTCGCCTCACGCGTCGGGTCAACCATTGAGTGAAGCGGCTGTGTTCCAAGAAAGGGAACAATCTCTCCTGTGCGTGATTTTTCAAACGTATAACGGTTTATGCTATTTTTATCCATAATAAACTTCGCTATTAATCGTTTCTCGTATTTCCTTTTCAAGTTCCAGCGCGGTAACTTCCTTTTTACCGGGGAATAATAACGGCGTTAATTCATGAATGATGTTACGCGAATATTCAGGATCATTAAGTGCGCCCGTAAGCGCGGATAACGCTTTTTTAATGTAATTATCCCCTGCTTTGCGGCAGTTTGTTTCCGTAAAAAAACCGGCATTTTTTTTATTAACCGCATTTACAACAGGATTTTTATCTTCGAATATATTATTCCGGCTTATGGCGAAAATTCTTTTAGGCCATGCGGCTATTTTATTTTTAAACCACGAAGCGTATATATCAAGGCTGCCTCCTTCCTTAAGAAGCGTTGAACGTTTATAGCTTTGAGAGTAAAAGGGCAGGAATCTGTCAGCTTTTTCATAAAACAGATTCTCAAACGCATACGGCCTTACGTGTGTTTTTATTCCGTCGGCGGAAAAATCCATCCCCGAAACATAAATATCTCCCGCGCTTAATATTACCGCAAGCTCAACTGCCGCCGCGCTTACGGTTCCAGTCTGCCCGATAATGACGGAAGGCATGGACAGTTCATGGAAAATAATATTCTGCCAAAAGCTTCCGTCATTTATTAACAGAGCTTTTTTTTCTGCGAATTGGGAGGGAAGGGCAGCGCAAAGATTTACAGCGAAAATTTTGCTTCCGGCTCTGCAGCATTGATATATGTGTTTTAACGCCCAAGAGCCGCCGTCTGTCGCGATGATTATATCCGGCGTAATTCCGCGCGATGAAAGCGCCATCACAGAGGAAGACGCCGCGATGACAAGACAGCCGCTCTGCGAATTTCGTACAACGTCAAGATCATTTTCAAGTCCCGGTCCGCTTCCTATTACGATAACGGGAAGAGAAACCTGTCTGTATAAAAGGCTTTTGTTTATTAAGCCGAGATTACGAAAAAAATTTTTAAACCATCTTCTGCCGAATACCGATGCCGTTCTTTTCCCCGCTTCTGTCCGTTTAATGCACTGCACAACCTGCGATAATAATTTTACGTACGCTTCTTTGTAAAAATTTAATGAAGGACGCCATTCTATTATTTTTATATGTTCTGTATCTATGCCTTCGGTATGTGTTTCAACGAACTCCTGGATGCCGCGGTTTTGCGCGCAGTAAAATGAAGGAATTTGAGTCTGTTGCGATTGATTGGAGTCATCAACATAAAGCGCGATTATTTTACTTTGTTTGAACTTTTCCTGTAGGACAGGAATCATGTACCCAAGACCCGGTTCAATCAGGATAAAACATTCGATATCGTCTTTCAGGTTTAAAGAGCCGATGTAACGCTCAGCTTCAGACTGCGGATTATACCGGGAATGAAGCTGCGCGCGCGGTGTCACGGAGTTTAATCCTGCCGTTGTGTTTATACCAGCCCCAGATCCTTAAAGAGTTTCTTGTAGGAATCAAAATATTCTGATTTAGCAAACTCTTCGATTTTGCTTTCAGGCAATGATTCAAGAAGCTGATCCATATAGCTGAGGATATTTCTCAGTTCCGATTTCAATTCGGACGGAATATTTAAATCTTTTCCCTGCGGCTGCTGCGGCTTATACGCGGATGTCTGCGGCGGGTACACAGGCTCATTCTGCGATGGAGGCGGCATAGGCGCGGGCGGCGCTTGATACTGCGGCGGCTGTTGAATATACACAGGCTGCGGCGCTGGAGCAGGCGCTGGCGCAGCGGGCGCTGGTGCAGCCGGAGCCGGTTTTGGTTCAGGTTCAGCCGAATCCTGATCAAAATCTATTTCTTCAAAACCATCGCCGGAAAGGAAATCATCGTCAATAGTTATATCACTAGCGAAGTCATCTATTGACTCGCCCGCTTCTTCTGACTCGCTCACTTCTTCCACATGCAACTCTTCATCGATAGGCACATCTTCAATGGTTGCGATTTCTTCATCACTAATTTCAAAATCGTCGAATGAATCCAGATCGGAAGCAAAGTCATCATCAGAAGCAGGTTCAGCCTTTTTTTCATCAACGCCGAGATCTCCAAGAACGTCCATGTCAATTTCGGTTTCGTCAAGCGATGGTTCAGACAGATCATCCGGTATGCCTTCGGTTGACAGTTCAGGTTCGTCAATTACGGCGTTGGAAAGATCAACAGCTTCAATATCGAGATCGTTTTCATCTTCAAGATATGAAGTGTCTTCAGGAGCGTCAGAAACAACAGTCGCGCCTTCTTCGCGAAGATTATTAAGTTCGGCATCGTCAAAATTGCCTATCTCAGGAATGTCGTCTAACGCACCGGCAAGCTCATCGATGTCTTCGTCGGTTTTAATTTCATCGATTTGCTTATCCATTGCCGCGAGGTCTTCTTCGGCTGACGTGTCGTCAAAGCCGGTCATATCAATGTTTAAGTCCTCTGCCGGTACATCATCCGTGTTCAAGGCGCTGATATCAAAGTCATCGAGATCGCTCATCTCAACAGGCTCATCCAGAACAATATCCTGCAGATCTTCTTCATGGACAGTATCAAACGGTTCAGTCAAATCGTCCATCGCGATATCAAGCGGTTCATCAGCCGCGTCGTCCATGGAAATGTCAACAGAGTCGCCCATGGAAATGTCAACTGAATCATCCATCGAAATGTCAACAGAGTCGCCCATGGAAATGTCGACTGAGTCGCTCTTCGAGATGTCAACTGAATCGTCCATCGAAATATCAACTGAATCATCCAGCGAAATGTCTACTGAGTCGTCCAGCGAAATGTCTTCAACCGGGGCATCTTCTGAAATGTCAGATATATCGTCTGTTGTAATGTTGAGAGAGTCATCCATCGATATGTCAACCGAGTCATCCGCAGCAATGCCTAGAGAGTCGTCTGTCGGAATATCGAATGATTCATCCATCGGGATATCGAGAGAGTCATCCATCGTAATGTCGAGAGAGTCGTCTGCCGTAATGTCGAGAGACTCATCCATCGGAATATCGAGAGAGTCGTCCATTGTAATGTCGAGAGATTCATCTATCGCAATGTCGTCATCCGCCGGAATGTCGAGAGAGTCGTCCATCGTAATGTCGAGGGATTCATCTATCGTAATGCCGTCATCCGCCGGAATGTCGAGAGAGTCGTCCATCGAAATGTCAACCGAGGCATCCGCTGAAATGCCGAGAGAATCGTCAATTGCGGCGCTTGAATCGGATAAATCAACTTGATCGCCTTCTATGGAAAAATCATTTTCCGGTGTGACTTCTTCGCCTGATTCCTCTGTGAAATCCGCGGAGTTTAATATGTTGTTAAGTTCATCGCCTGTAAGCGCGATTGCTTCGTCTTCTTCATCTTCGATATCCGCGGCCGCGGCAGGTTCTGCTTCGGTAATCTCTGTCGTACTGAGTATGTTGTCAAGCTCGTCGCCTGTAAGCGCGATTGTTTCGTCTTCTTCCTCGGAAAAGAAACCGCTGCGTTCATCGTGTTTATCTTCTTCCGGTATCGCGGAACGGACAAGCGAAAATTCTTTTTTAAGTTCTTTTAACTCGCCTCTGATTGACGAAAGTTCTTCCGCTATTTGTTTTAAAAGGAGCGTTGATAGATCCTGACTTGAGCCGCCGATGTTATCCTGTATCGCGTTTAAATTATTTTCTATTGATTTTACCGTGGGGACGCCGAAGTCCACGGTGTCTAAATCCGCAAGCGCGATTTCATCGCCGGTATCGTCAATTGTCGAATTATCTGCGCCGACATTAACGGCAAAATCATCATCATCGACATTTGTCGTTAAATCTTCGATATCAGTGTCGTCCGCGATTTCATCGCCGCTCGATACGGAAGCCTCAGGATCATCCGCTTCAATGTCTATGGATAAATCATCGCCGCCTGAGGCCGATATTGCCAGATCATCTGTATCGATGTCGATTGATAAATCATCAGCTTCCAGCGCCGGAACCGAGAGATCATCTCCGTCAATGTCTATGGATAAATCATCACTGCCTGCGGTATCTGTTTCTTCAAGTTCCGGATCCTCTATTGCCGTTCCTGTTAAATCAAAATCATCATCCACGCTTAAATCCATGTCTGAATCCGCCGTGTCAAACTCATCTGTGCTTTCTTCAAGCGGGGGTTCATCGCCGGGAACGTCAAGATCATCAAACTCCGCGTCTTCTATGCTGAAACTTGAATCTTCCGAATCAGAAAGAGTATCATCGTCTGTAATATTTAAATCGTCTATAAGCCCGGCATCGTCACCTAACGCGCCGTCATCTACGCCCATTTCTATGTCATCGCCGGGAAAATCAAAATCAATGTCTGAAGGACTGCCTGAGTCTACATCAAGAACGGCGTCGTCGGATGACAGCGGATCATCGGATGTAACTTCTTCGATCACGTCATCTTTTAAACTGCCCGGGAAGTTACCGTTTGCTGACAGTACCTGAGGTTCGCTTTTTACCCATACTCCGTATTCATCCAGCTCCTCGGCGGAACCAATGCCGCCGCGATCGGAATATATCGAAGGTTTTTTCTTACTTGCCATTCACCGCTCCCTAAATTAACACATATTGTCAATTATCGGTACTTTTACCCTTTTTCAGTAGTCGAGCTTTGTCTAAATGTCTTATTTTAAAGATTAACGTATGCCATACCTGTTGTCAACCTTAAAGGATCGCCCGAAAATTACCGTTAATCGAATCATGGAAATGTGTTTACAGTTATGTCTATCTCCGCGGCCTTTCGGCTGCTTTATATAGAGGCCGCAGTGAGATCCTTAAAATACCTCGCGGGAATATGGGCTGCGGTTGCCGTTTACACGTTTTTTTCATTCATGACAGGTCCCGGGGGTATATCTTCATACAATTATCTTTTAAACGAGAAAGACAGGCAGCTTGATAACATCAAAAATCTGGGGATGATGAATGAAGAACTGGAAAGAACCAGAAATAACCTATTGTATGATCAAGATACGCTTTTAGTACACGCGCATCAGATGGGTTACGGCTATGAAGATGAGCGTTTTATCAGGATTGTAGGTCTTTCCAACACAAGCACTCTTCCGGCCGCCGCCGGCAGTGTCTATTCTGCCCAACACCCCGACTTTATTTCCGACAGAAGCATAAAGATCGCCGCTTTATGCGTAGGTTTATTATTTTTTACTTTTTTATTAATGCTGGAATTTATCGAAAGACGCACAAGATAAACTATTGCAAATTGCGCCTGAATTCCCGCGCTACGTCGCGTTTTAAATCTTTTTCGCGGATAGAAGCGCGTTTGTCGTAGGCTTTTTTACCCTTGCAAAGGCCGATTTCGACCTTTACCCTGCCTTTTTTGAAGTAAAATGACAGCGGGATCAGGGTATAACCTTTTTCTTCGACCTTACGGTTGATTCTTTTTATCTCTTCTTTATGAAGGAGCAGTCTTTTCTTCCTGTCCGGGTCATGATTAAAGATTGACGAGAAGGGATTTTCGGCTATTTTCAATGAATGTACCCAAATTTCGCCTTTAATGACCTCCACCCAGGCATCCGGAAAGGATATTTTCCCGTCGCGGAAAGATTTTACCTCTGTTCCCAGTAGTTCTATGCCGCATTCATAGGTTTCGTCAATTGTATAATCATGACGCGCTTTCCGATTTTGCGCGATTATTTTAACGCCTTCTCCCATTCTGTTACTCCCGGTTTGATTTGGGTACAACTGCGGGGCGAAATGTAACAAACGGCGATGAAAGTTCAGGGGGAAGTGAATAGCCGTGGCTTAACGCGCCTGACGGGGGAGTGGTTCTAAGGGACATAGGCCTTCCGCCGAGAGATCGTTCAGGGGAATCAAGAACAGCCTGAGCGTCTATAAATGAAAGAGGAGCGTATTGATCTTTACACCATTCAAAGCCGCCGAATCTGCTTAAAGGATTATTCATGCCGGTGATGCTGAGAGCCGCATACCGCCACTGCGCTTCGGTTGGAAGCGTTACTTCCATATCTGCCATTGACGCTGGAAGCCGCGCAGAAAGCCACGCGCAGAACGCTTCGGCGGCAAACCATGTTATTCCGGTAATGTATTCCCCTGTAATCTCATATGGTAAGTTTGCAAGCTCTTCATTAAGATAACTTGTTATATGTTCTCCCCACTGCGGGTTTTCAATAAGGAATGTTTCAAATAACGACGCGGGAACAGGCGTTTCGCTTATCATATAATCTGCCGGGAATGATCCGCGTGAATCGCCGTCCGCCGGGCTTGCGAAATCAAGGCCGTAAAGAGAGAAGCGCCTTACGGAGCGTCCGTCCGGGGGCTGCACTTGCGCGGCAGGTTCATTTTTATACCAGTCAGAGTCAAGAATGATACGCGCTGCTTCTGACGGCAGCGTATTGGAAAGCCATGCCGCGCTGCCCGGCGTGTTATGCGAAAGGAACGCGAGAATGCCGGAAAGCGAACCTGCGAGCGTTACGGGGGAAGGAGCGCCGCCGTGACTGTCAAGCAGCGCTTTTGCGCGTATAAGGTCGCGGAGGGCGGCATTGGTAACAGCATAACGGGAGGAAGCGAGCAGTATATCGTGCATTTCTTTATTTACATACGCGCCTGTGCGATACGCGCCTTCTGATAAACTGAGAGGAACCTGCCATGCTTCAGTCGGTTCTCCGCCGAAACTCCACGCCGCGTAATCTGACGCGTAAATGGAAAAAGCGTTTACCGGATCGGGCGCGTTAAGTTCTATATCAATTTTTATTATCCGCGGGAAGAAAAGCGAGCCGAATATTTGACCCGGTATGTCCTGTGTTATTGAGGCCTTTTCAAAACCCGGCATGACAGCTTCAATTACTGTCTGTCCTTTTGGCATAAAAATTCTGCCGCCGGAAAGCCCCATGTAGACATCGTTTATTCTTATCCCGGCTCCGGCGGGCTGCGTGTTTACAACTATCACAGAACCGGGATTCTTTAGCCCCGGTAAAACGAGCAGAAAAAAGAGAACAACGAGTACCGCGAAGGAATACAGCACAACGAGGTAGACGCCGGGACGTATATCTAAAAATGGTTTTAGCTTAATTTTTATATCATCGTCTTCCGCAACACTGGGTACGATTTCTTTTTTTACTTTCATCGGTGAATTATATTATAACGACTTGAAAATAAAAAGAGCTGTCCGATAATTGTTTCGAACAGCTCCATGCCCTTGAGGCATATCGGAGTCATAGTGATTTGGGAGGGGAACTACAACCCCGACATTTAATATATCGGTAGCGGTATCGGCATTTCTTAACAGCTATTTTTTATTATTCGTCTTCTTGAATGGACAGATCGATATCAACGGAGACACGGTAGGTTTTTCCGCGCTGGACGGTAATGCTCCGTGTAATGGTGTAATCGCCGATTTGAAACCTGATTTCGTGCGTTCCGGGCTCAACCGTGACGGAATTTGTTGAAATTTGCACGTTATTTAAGAAAATTCGGGCGTTTTGAGGGCTTTCAAATATGACAACAGGGGTGGGATCCTGAAGCTCGATAATAAGGTCGAGAACTCTGGCTCTTTCCACCACAAAACGGCGGCTTTCGTTTCTGTAATCGTCCGAGAGAACTACAAGGTGATGCTCGCCTTCTCTCAGCAGAATCTCTTCCGAGGTATTATTGATTACATTGTCATCAATTAAAACGGTGAAAGGCCTGTTCCGCAACTGGGGCGGATAACGCGGGATCAGCCTGACTGCGCCTTCGCTGCCGATGATCGGACGGGCTGTAACATTAAAGGTAAGTTGTTCAAAAACATCGTCTAATCCTTTGGCGACAGGCATCAATCTGAAAAGGATGGGGAATGAACCGTGTTGGATAATGCCTGACGGAACAATAACAGTTGTTGTTGTTCTAAGTTCGTGCTGTGCGCGTACAGGAATGTGATAGACAATTCTCATTCTGGAGGGCAGGGGAGCAAAGGCGATGCGGTCTCCTTCCATGTCGGCTACGCCGGAGACGGTTTGCGGGCTTAGGTTGTTGTACATTATCATTACGAGTGAATTGCTGTAGGACATCCATCTCTGCGGCGACGCTATCTCAAGTTCGATGCCTCTTAAAAAACGGGCTTCCGGTCCAAGGTTGATAAGGAGAGAGCTGTTAATACCGATTGTAACAGGACCTTCCGCGGCTCTTTCCGGTGTAATTTCGATTGAGGCTTCTACGGTTGTACGGAATTCTTCGGGGCATAGATTTAGCGGCGGCAGCATCAGGCATATTGCCAGGAAAATCAGAGTCTTCTGCATACTAAATCACTTGTCCTTTTTTTACCGTCAGGATTAATGACGGAGTCTTCCTGCCGGATCAACCGCTCTTCCGTCCTGACGAAGTTCAAAGTGAAGATGCGGCCCCGTTGACTGGCCTGTAGATCCTACCCTACCTATAAGATTACCCGATCTTACCTCGGTTCGCAAGTCTGTTTCCGTTCTTTGCAGATGTCCGTAGAGAGAAGTCCATCTGCCCGAGTGGCTGATAATTATATAATTTCCGTATACAGGATGTTCTCCGATGTCGGTAACGGTTCCGTCCGCCGCGGCGAAAACTTCTGTCCCTTCAGGCGCGGCAAGATCAACTCCCTGATGCATTGAGATATTTCCGCTGAACGGATCGGTTCTGACTCCGAACGCGCTTGTCAGGCGGTATTGCCTAAGCGGGAATCTGAAACCGGAGTGCAGGAAAAAAGTTCTTTCTGTCTGTGTAAAATCCGCGCCGGGAAAAAAGTGAAATATCTGCGGACGGTCTGGCATTGTGATTCTTATCTCGATAGAATTTCCGCCATTAATCCTTGAAGCGCCGATTAATAGTTCAAGATCGGATTCAAGGTTTTCCGGCATATAGATTCCGGGGCATGAGGGTAGCATGATAAGCCTTCCCGCTTCAAGCGACGCGGGGTTTGTGATCCTGTTAAGGCTTGCAAGAGCGGAGTAGGGTATATTGCATCTTGCGGCCAGGAAAAATATATCTTCGCCGCTTCGGACTGTGTACTGGAAAATGGTAAGGTTGTCGGCTGCTTCCTGAGGCCGCGGCATTACCCCGGAAAGCCTCCTACGGTTTCTTTCGACATCGCTCGCGAACTGCCTGAAGCCGGTATCTGTAGAATCAAGCCTGTTGATTACGGGAAAATCGGTGCCGTAAACAGGAACGCATATACATTGCAAGGAAAATATTAAAAAAAAGGCAAGGGCATATCCCTTGCCAGTTGCCGGCAGGAAAAACGTTTTTTTCTCTGCCAAACCTTTTCTTAACCTCGGACAAGCATATCCTGACCGGGCGAAGTCCCCCTCTTTAATTTCTGACAAATTTTACTCTGCCGAAATTGCTTCCGTCGGGCATGTGCTGACACACGCGCCGCAATCTGTACATTTAGCGGGATCGATCTGGTACTGAGAATCTCCTTCGGTTATCGCGCCTGACGGGCAGTCAGCGGAACATGAACCGCAGCTTACGCAAGCATCACTGATTTTATGAGCCATATTTTCCTCTCTTAATCTACTAGTTTTTATAATTATATCACATTATTCAATTGTTGGCAAATTTATTTTTATTGGGGACAGAGGTAAACAGGCCGAAAATCTAGTATGACGGTTTTTGGCATTATTATCGGGATCGCCCTCATGGGGGGGATGGGTTACCTTGCGCTGGATAAAAAATCGACTTTCCATGTCCGGCTGGCAAGCCTCGGCGCTCTTGCTGTAATGATTTTAACGTCGATTATCTGCCTTTTTCTCGTATTCACGGTTCATCCCGTAACCATCGACGAATCCGTATTGATTGTAGGCGCTCCGGCGGAAGTAAAAGAGGATGACACCAATTACACAGCTCTAATTTTCTTAATTGTGTTTTTTGTTCTGTTGTTTATTACAATAGCCGTCCTCTCGCTGCGCGAACATAAGAGGAAATGACCGCGAGAAATATTTAATATGATAATAAAGAACTTACATAAGGGAAGCGGACAGCAGATCGGTCTGGCAAAACTTCGGAAGAACCTGCTGCGGAGCCCCATTACTGGGTCTCCTCCGCAGAGAATTCCGAAAAATGTTTTACCAGACCGATCTGCTGTCCGCTTCCCTTGTGTTAATTCATTAAATCAACACACATTTTTCCTGAGCGGCAATTACCTTATCGCACCATTCGTCGAATTGCGGATCTTCTTCCTGTAATTCAGGATTAGTGAGAATATTGTTAACGGCGGCTTTTAATCCTTCATCTACGCGCACCTTCGCGCAAAAATCCGGGACAAGGCGTTTGATCTTCGTGTTGTCAAAAATAACGGAAACAGCTTTATCCCCAAGAAGGCTTCCTTTGAAGTCGTAAATGCCCTGCGAGCATTTTGCCAGCAGATCGCTTGCGATATGTACGGGTTTTAATTCAACATTTAGCGCGTTGGCGATTATCTGATAAATTTGGTTCCATGTAACGCTTTCGTCGGAAGTGATATGCACGGCTTCGCCGACAGCGTGGGTGTTTCCCATCAATCTGGCGAAGGCATAGGCGAAATCGCTGTTATGGGTGAGCGTCCACAGGCTTGTGCCGTCGCCGTGAATGATGGTTGGTTTTCCGTCTATCATCCTTTTTAAAACCTGCCAGCTTCCCTTAACGCCGTGAATTCCTACCGGTATTTTCCGCTCGTCATATGTATGGCTTGGGCGGACAATTGTGATTGGGAAGCCTTCCTGACGGTACATCTGCACAAGGTAATCTTCGCACGCGATCTTCTCCTGCGAATATTTCCAGTAAGGGTTCGCGAGGGGAGTGCTTTCCGTAATGACGCAGGAAGAAAGCGGTTTCTGGTAGGCGGAAGCGGAAGAGATGAAGATGTACTGTTTACACAGCCGGTTGAATATTTCAAAATCTTTTTTAACATGATCTGTGTTGAACGCGAAAAAATCCGCCGCCGCATCAAACTGTCCTGAACCGCCGAGAGCTTTAATTAATTTTTCGCGTATTTCTTTTGAGTCTTCATTTCTTATGTCACATTCAATATGTTTAAATTCGGGGCCTTTAAACTCGCTTTTTCTGCTGCCCCTGTTTAGAAGATAAATCTGCCAGCCTAATTGTTCCGCCCGTCTTGTTACCGCGCTTGAAATTGTCCCTGTCCCGCCGATCAAGAGTACCTTCATGTGAATCTCCTCTGAGTCAGTGTAACTCATCAAATTGTGCGGTGTAAAGGTGAAATCCGGGTGATAATCAATATGTAATAATATTTCAAAATAATGTGTTTATTTTAGATAAAAATTGACAACTTCTTTGTAAATAAATTTAAAAAACCTGTATAAGATTCAGATAAATGCGGCAGCCGCTTTCGGCTATAGATATCTCCCCAATCTTGTGCTACATTATAGAAGGGAGAGGCATTTGCCGATAATCAACTGTATGGGATTCTCAGGGCGCTAATGAGGAAATTCTCGTTTTTTTTGATATTATTTACTTTTCTCGCAGGCTTGGGGTGGGGGCAGACTACTTATACATATAATGGATGGACCGGTGCGCCATGGAATAACACTGCGATCTGGACGCCGACAGGTTATCCGGTAGACGGTGATTCAGTAATTTTTCCAACTGCTGATGGAGCCGCTATCCCTGATGGTTTAAACTTAAATGAAGTCACTGTGTCTTATAATGGTCAATACCAATTAACTGTGGCTGCGGGCGGAACAGTAACAATTGAGAAATTAACGGTTGCAGCCGGTACTACGCTTCAACCGTTAGGTGTTTCATCTAATCTGCATGTTAAAGATTTAATTCTGAACGGTACTATCAATAATACGACTAGTGGATATAGTTTAGTTGTTGAAAATATTGAAATTGGTTCTAACGCAAATATACAAAGCAGCCCGATTTCTATGGGTAACGGAACAACAGTTGCTATTGTCAATGGTAATATTACTGTAAATGTTCCTAATAATTCAGGTACTGTTATTCTAGGAAATATTACTACCGGCTCTACAGGAAATGTTACAGTTAACACAGGTACAGGCAACAATATAACAATCAATGATATTAATGCAGGGGGAAATGTTACGATATCTTTTCCACCAGGCAGCACCAGTACTGTTATTGTACCTCCGGGTATTCCGGGTATTGATTATACTGATCCCAAAATAACTGCCGATTCAGGAGATGCATCGACAGGTGATCCATCTACGTATAATGGCCAACATATAGTTTACGGTTTGAATAATCCCTTTGGTTCTGATGCCAGTTACTTTTTTATTAACAGTAATCAATATCCTTTGATAGTATTACCGCCGCCGTTTGCCGGAACTCCTGTTGCTAATAGAGAAATCTATCTTGTTGATGTTCATACTCATACGGGCAGTTTAACAGTTACTACTGATGGATTTATCGAAATAAGAGGTAACTATACTTCCAATGCCGCTCTTACGCTTAATCCCGGAACAAGCGGCATCAAACTTAATGACGCGCATATTACTATTACAGGAACGGGTATTAATTTTATTGCGGCACAACGCATAGAGTTAACCGGTTCAACCGGAAGTTCTATATCGGTAAATAATGCTAATATCGAATTAGGTAATGGTTCTGCGGCAGAACAAGGTATTTATGGTAACGGTAAAAATTTGACGTTAACAGGAAGTCTGATAACATTGAGAGGCGGTACTGCCATTTTACAAAATAATATGAATGTTTCTCCGCCTTCAGGAACAAACATAGGTATACTCGATATTACCGGGAATGCATCCTTCCCAAATGTAGCGTCTTATCCGGCGTCTGCGTTTACAGCAGGAACTGTCAGAGTAAGCGGTAACGCAAGAATTTTTGGTCATATTAGTACAGGAACAGGTACGCAAAATTATGGTTCTATAACTTTAGATGTCGCAGATACGGCAAACGCAAATGTTGCATATAGATATCTGGCAGGATCAACAATAACAATCGGTACCCTTGGCAGTTCTGATGCAATTAATTGCGGCGGTCATGATTTTAGAATAAACGGTAATGCAGTTTTTAATTTAATAATTAATAACGCGCGTAGAATGAATGTTACAGGGACAGCTCAGATAAACAGAAATATTAACGCATCTACGAATGGAACAGATGCATCAGATGGCAATTTAACCTTTGGGCAAGCTGTAACATTAGGCGCTTCGGTAACAATAACAGGACGCGGTACAGGCGCTAATCAAACTGGTTCTATTATTTCATTTGGCGGCGCTGTAAACGGTTCTTATACATTAGCAATCGCAAACGCAAATGCGGTTTTCGCAGAAGCAGTCGGCGGCGGCGGCACGGCGTTAACCGGTTTATCCGTTGCCGGAACTACCACGATAAATAATAATATCACAACTAACGGAGCGCAAACATACACCGGTAATGTATTACTTGGTAATAATATTACATTTAGCGCCGGAGCCGCCGCGAACACCGTTACATTCGGCGGAATGGTTAATTCTACTTCAGCTTCTGCGCCAAGGCAAATAATTTTTACTACATCAGCAGTAACATTTAACGGTATTGTTGGAAATGCTGATGATATTACATCCATTGATGTTAATTCCGGAACAGCGAGAATAAACGCGAATATAACAACTGTAGGTAATAGAGGTACAGCTACTACAGGAAATTCAAGCTTTAGCGGACAGGATTACCGCGGAGAAGTTATAATTGGAAACAATGTAACATTGACAGCAAAAAACACACGCAGAGTAGTTTTTCGCAATGCAGTTACCGGCGCAAATAATTTAACAATAGATGGAATTTTATGGTTTAGAAATGCGGCAAATGTTACTCCAATCGTAAATGGATTGAGTTTGATAAGAGTAACCGGTAATACATTGTTCACTAATAGCACTGCTTTAAATACAACAGGTCCTCAGGAATATGAAGGTGAAGTAATATTGGATGCCGCCGCCGGTACAGCAGTAAATATGACGTTTAACGCCGGCGGTATTGCTAATACCGTGAGGTTTAGAAATGTTGTAAGAAGTACGGTTAATACAGGCACACGCACATTGCAAATCAATAACGCAGGTGCAAGATTTGATGGTAATGTAGGCGGCGCAGGTCAAATAATTTCTGTTTTAACGATCGGGCAAACTAATCCGGGGACTGCTGTTATAAATGCCGATATTACCACAACAGGTAATCAAGTTTATAATGGAGCCGCAACTCTTGCAAACTTAAGTACATTATTATCATCAGGCGGCAGCATCACGACAACCGGAAATGTTTCCGCTGTGAACGGAATTAACATAACAGCAAACGGAATAACGGTTACAGGAGGAATAAATTCTAACACGGTAACAACCGGAGTTATTACGCTGACTACATCTCAAAACGCCAATGTCACCGTCAACGGAAGTATTTACGGGGAAAGGCTTGTAATAAACGCGGGAACCGGCAATGTAACAGTTGGCGCCAATGCAGCGCTCAATGTTTCGAGTAACGGAAATCATTCAACAGCGCCGTCAGACGGAAAAGGAGCCGCGATTTATATTGAAGCGAATGTTTTTACCTTGTCAGCTAATAGCGGTACTGAAAATGTTATTCCCGGAACAACCGGATTGTTATGTGTAGAGGCAGACACATTTTATCATAACAACAGAGTCAGCGGTAAACGTTATCATTATCATAAAGGCGTTCCCGCAAATACTCATCTTGTTTACTGTAATCATAGTACTATTGTTAATGTTCCTAATCCATACTTTGTTATTAACCCTAGCGATCCGATTCATGATTTTACTCTTTCTCCCGGCTATAATGTTTATATTTATGATGCTACATCCGCGGCGAATGTATCATTTACAACAAGCGGAACCGGTTTTGTGGAACTTAGAGGTAACAATGTATTAACTCATGTGATTACATTTTCTCCGGCTAATCCAAACCTTCATCTAAATGACACAAATTCGTCTTTTGGAGCTAATTCGTTTAATTACGGTATTATTCTCGCCGGGACAACAAACAGAGCCAGCAGCATAACAGCGGCAAGTATCAGTCTGGGCGCAGTAACGGCAAGTACAGGCGTTAATGATCTGACACTCGAAGCTACGGGTACCGGAAATGTTACGTTTGGAACAGCGATAGTAAATGGTATAATCAGGAATTTGACTGTAAATACCGGAACCGGGACTACCAATATAAATGTAAATATTGCAACAAGCGGAACACAGACTTATAACGGATCTGTCACGCTAGGCGGCGCGGCAGCATTGACAGGCACAACAGTAACGCTTGGAACGATAACAGGAAATTATTCGCTGACAATAACAGGTAATGGAGTATTCAACGGCGGCAGCGGGATAGGAGCGTTAAGCGTAAGCCAGACAGCGACATTCCAAACCGGTAATTTAAGCGCGGCATCTGTAAGCGTGACAGGAACAAGCTCGATTGGTGTTGATATAACGACAAGCGGAACGCAAACCTATACGGGAGCCGTAACGTTAGGCGGCGCGGCAACATTGACAGGAACGACAGTATCGCTTGGAACGATTACAGGAGCAAGTCATCCTTTAACAATAACAGGCAGCGGCGTATTCCACGGCGGCAGCGGGATAGGAGCGTTAAGTGTAACCGCAAACGCGGTATTCCAGACCGCGGTTCTAAGCGCGGCATCGGTAAGCGTAACAGGAACAAGCGAGATCGATGTTAATATTACGACAACAGGCGGAACGCAAACCTATACGGGAGCCGTTACATTAGGCGGCGCGGCAGGTACACGTACATTGTTAGGCACGACAGTAACGCTTGGACCGATAACAGGAGCAAATCATCCGCTGACGATAACAGGCAGCGGTGTATTCAACGGCGGCAGCGGGATAGGAGCGTTAAGTGTAACCGTAAACGCGGCATTCCAGACCGCAGCCCTAAGCGCGGCATCGGTAAGCGTAACAGGAACAAGCGCGATAGATGTTAATATTACGACAACAGGCGGAACGCAAACCTATACGGGAGCAGTCACGTTAGGCGGCGCAACCGGCACGCCGCGTATTTTAACAGGTACAACAGTAACGCTCGGGGGAATAACCGGAGCAGGGCGTTCTTTAACAATAACAGGCAGCGGAGTATTTACTAACGGCGGCACCGGGATTGGAGCGTTAATCGTAAGCACAAACGCGACATTCCAGAATGCGGATTTAAACGCTGCATCGGTAAGCGTGATAGGAACAAGCGCGGTAAATGTTGATATAACGACAACAGGCGGAACGCAAACCTATACGGGAGCCGTTACATTAGGCGGCGCGGCAAACGCACTGCGCACATTGACAGGCACGACAGTATCGCTTGGATCGATAACAGGAGCAAATCATCCGCTAACGATAACAGGCAGCGGAGCATTCCACGGCGGCAGCGGGATAGGAGCGTTAAGTGTAACCGCAAACGCAACATTCCAGACCGCGGCTCTAAGCGCGGCATCGGTAAGCGTAACAGGAACAAGCGCGATCGATGTTAATATTACGACAACAGGCGGAACGCAAACCTATACGGGAGCAGTCACGTTAGGCGGCGCGGCAAACGCACTACGCACATTGACAGGTACGACAGTAACACTTGGACCGATAACAGGGGTAAACCATCCGCTGACAATAACAGGCAGCGGCGTATTCAACGGCGGCAGCGGGATAGAAGCGTTAAGCGTAAGCCAGACAGCTACATTCCAGAACACGGATTTGAACGCTGCATCGGTAAGCGTAACAGGAACAAGCACGATAAATGTTGACATAACGACAAGCGGAACGCAAACCTATACGGGAGCCGTTACATTAGGCGGCGCGGCAGGGGCACTGCGTACATTAGCAGGTACAACAGTAACGCTTGGAACGATAACAGGAGCAAGTCATCCGCTAACGATAACAGGCAGCGGCGTATTCAACGGCGGCAGCGGGATTGGAGCGTTAAGTGTAAGTGTAAACGCGGTATTCCAGACCGCGGCTCTAAGCGCGGCATCGGTAAGCGTGGCAGGAACAAGCACTATAAATGTAAACATAACGACACCGGGAACGGCAACAGGAAATCAATATTATTCGGGACCTGTTACGCTCGGCCTAGGAACAAGAGAGTTAACTGCAGGCGGCACGTTTACCACGGGTACGGGTGTTGTCGGCGGTACATCGGCTCTTACAGTCATAGCGGGCGGCCTAATAACGATCGGGTCAGGCGGGATCAATTTATCTAATTCTGTCATATTGCAGACTGGTGGAAATATAATTTTAAATGGCGGCATTACAGCTCAAAATATTGCTTTAAGCGCGAATACAACCGGCGGTACTGTAACTCTTAACAGCGGAAATATTGTTGCTACCGGTAATTTAATTTCAACCGGATGTCCGACAAATATTTCAAATGTTACAATATGTATAACCGCTTATACATTTACTGTTAATACCGTTAATAACCCAACAATCAATCCCGGGGCAAACAATGAACTGTGTCTGCATGTGGACAATATTCCGGCTAATCTTCATACATCTAGCATTGTTACAAGCAATCATTATCATACCCATTTAGCTGATGTTTATGCGCACCTGATATATATCGATTTGAGTAATTTGGCCAATACATTACCAAATAATATTTACCCCAGAAGCATAATAAACTCTTCAGATACCACAGATACAAGAACCAGTTTCACGGTACGTTCAACTTTTAATATTTATATCATTAATACTGGAAATACCGCATCGGCGCGTGATCTGACATTTCAAACAGATACCGGCGGTTTAATTGAATTTCGTGGCACGGTTACAATGAATACCATAGTAATGAATGCGCTTCCGACTCCGGCTAACAATGCCAATGTAAATTTAAGTATTGCGCATATAACTACATCTTCTGATTTTAACACATCCGGCAGCGTAACATTAGTTGGAGCATCAAACCAGTCAAATACAATTAACGCCGCGTCTGTTACGTTAGGCGCAATCACGGGCGGCGGTAGTTCACTTACATTGAACAGCGCGGGAGCGATTAATCTTGCGGGCGGCAGTAATATTTTAAATCTGACTGTTGGATCTTCCGGCACTACCGCCAACACTACATTAAGCGGAAGTATATCATCAACCGGAAATCAAACATATAACGGACCTGTAATTCTCGCTAATAATATTACTCTTTCGGGTGATGGTTCCGTCAATCATTTGGTGAATTTCTTAAGCACAGTAAACAGTCCAACAACGAACTCGTTGACAGTAACAGATACAAATGTCAGATTTGGCGCGGGCGCAGGGACAACCACGCCCATAATTGGAAGTATTAGTGTTACAGGCGGAAACACGACAATAAACGGAAATATAACAACTTCAGGCGCTCAAAATTACGGGACAGTGACACTGGAAGGCTCGTCAGCAAATAGAGAACTTACAGGATCAACGGTAACGTTAGGCGCAATTGCAGGCGGCGGTAATAATTTGGAGATACACGGAACAGGATCAAATAACGCGAATGCCGTTTTCAACGGCGGTACTCAAATCCGTGCGCTGGTTGTAAATGGAGCGGCGGCTTTTAACACAACGCTTTTGGAAGCCTTGTCAATAGAAGTAATCGGCAGCAGCGCAATAAACGCGAATATAAGCACGACAGGGAATCAAACCTACAATGGAACTGTTACATTCGGCGGTACCGGCAACTTACGCACGATAACTTCAACCGGCGGCAGTCAGAGTTATAAAAATACGGTAACGCTTAACAATAATGTTAATTTGACAGGGACATTAACCTATCCGACATTGATTCATTTTGAAAACATAGTTAACGGAAGCAATACGTTAACTGTAACAAACGCGAATGTTCGATTTGACAATACAGTTGGCGGAACAACTTCATTATCAAGCATTAATATAACTGCGGGTGAATCTGTAATAAACACAACCGGCATTAGAACTTCAGGCAATCAAACATACGGCGGAGCTGTCCGTCTTATGAGGGATGCGGTATTTACCGGAGTGAACACGGGCGCATTAATTCATTTTGAGAATACAGTTAACAGTTTTGATACTGATGATCATTCATTAACAATTAACGTGTCAATTGCCCAATTTGACAGAAATGTAGGCGCGGCGGCAACTCCGATAACCAGTGTTAACGTAAGCACGGCAGCCAGAATAAACGCCGATGTAACAACTGTTAACGAACAATTATATAGTGGAACGGTAACGCTGGGCGGAACCGCAGGAACCGCGAATCCGCGTACTCTAAGCGGAACTACTGTTACACTCGGATCGATAAATATGCTGGATACCAATGCCCGCTCTTTGACAGTAAACGCGGCAACATCGACATTGAACGGCGGAACAGGAATAGGCGCGTTAATTATTAACGGAAACGCCGCATTCCGCACAGGTTCTGTAAACGCAATGTCTGTAGAAGTAAGGGGAACGGCAAATACAAGTAATTTCTACACGAACGCAAATATTATCACATCAGGAGCGAATCCCAACAGCTTCCAGACATATCAAGGGCCGGTAATCCTGAACGCTGCAATCAGCTTTATCGGAATCCAAGGCTCATTAATTGATTTTCAGAATGTAATAAACGGCGCTTATACGTTAAATGTCATAACCGCGCATGTGAGGTTTGGAAACAACGTAGGTCAAACAACTCCATTAACCGGCATCAATGTAACAAGCGGTGAAACAAGAATATACGCATCTAATATTATTACATCATTCGGCGGACAGACTTACAACGGTCCTGTATTACTCAGAAATAACTCAATTACATTTAGGGGTAATCCAGGAACGACTGTGCATTTTGATGATATCATAAGCACTGACGCGAATACACGCAGTATAACGATTACAGACGCTAATGTCAGGTTTAACGGAAATGTCGGAGCTTCTTCTGTTGCAAACAGGTTAGATTCAATTACAGTCAGTTCCGGATCCGCGGTATTTAATCAGGGTATAGGAGTTTTTACAAGAAACAATCAAACATATAACAATTTGATTAATCTTATTAACGTTAACGGAGCTGTCATCACTCTTGATTCAAGCGGCAACGGCGGGAATATAATATTTAGTTATAATGCCGCGGCGCCGGCAGTCACGGGAACCGGAAATCTTACGATGAACGCGGGTATCGGAAATATTAATATAGCAGGGCAGGTTGGAACTGATGCTTCAAACCGTATAGGAAATTTTAGTGTTATAAATGCCGCTACTGTTAATGTCGGCGGTAATATGTTTACTAATAATATTACTATCACCGCGGGTTCTGTCGATATGCAGAATGTTACAGCTAATAATATTTCGATTGACGGAATCAGCATTGTAACAATTAAAGATATAAACTCAAACAACATGGATGTCAGCGCAGATACTGTCAGTTTACAGCAGGTCACCGCTAATAATGCAGTGATAGAAAGCAGCCTCCTTTATACTCAGCATGGAAAAGTGACAGCAAGATCGATAAAGCAAACAATCGGAACCGGATCAGGAACAGGAAGCATTTCTCTTTGGAACGATATTGAGGTTACCGAGTTTATAAGTTTAGCGGGCGAAGTAACTCTTTTTAGCAACGTTGTCTTTTCAACGCCGTCAACCGGCGGTTATCTTGAGCTTAATAGATTAAATGATAATGGAAATATATTCTCATTAAGCGGAGGCAGAGCCAATACTCCCTTCGATATCAAACAGATATATGGTACAAGCGAAATATTTTTTAACGGCGATATAATTATTTTTACCAACAGTTTCTTAAGATTGGCAAACAATGTAATAGTAAGACAGTTCGACGGAAAAAAATTAACATTGATGCGCGGTACCGGCGTTCTTAATACCACTCTTGATGTCAGCGCCGGAGCGTGGTACATGGGCGGCACAGTAACCGGCAATAGCGCTTTTGCCGGTATCAACGGAACATTGATTCTTGAAGGTTCAAGCACGCGGACATTGCCGCTAACGCAAAGTTCCAATCTGATTGTTAATGATTTAAGATTGACAGGAAACAGCGGCTCCGGGGACAAATTCAGGATCTTCAATACAGCTTCAGGAGATGTTTCATGGGCTGCTGTCAGTATACGCGGCAATGCGGATATAGCAGGCGGCTCGGATGTTATTTTTAATCCCGCGTCGGATGATACGCCGATCACAGAGCGGCTTCCGTACCTCATTCTGAATATAATCGGTTCAGTTAAACAAGAGCTGAGAACCGCTCAGCATCTGGGAAGTCTTCATGTCGGAGAATATTCCAACGTAGAATTAATAAGTACTGACAGCGCGAACCTGCAAACCATCTTTTTCAGGGGCGAAGTAGTAATTTTATCATTATCATCTCCGGCCGGGCTTGACGCGGGGGATCATGATATTGTTATGTACGCCGGTATAACAGGGTATAGAAATACATCAGATTATTTACATTCGGGAACAGATGTAATTAATTACACGCGGTGGGAAACACGAATTAACATAATTAATACTAATATGGAACCGCCGTTTACGGTGACTCCAAACATGAATGATTTTATTTTCAGGCAAGGTACAGGCAGAATGGTCTCGTTCAAGAGAGCTCCCGATTATGCCGCGACCCTTCCTGTATTTTTTGAAGTTGCCGGCAACTCAATGTGGCGCGAACTTGAGTGCAGGGTTCCGGGCGCGATCGTTCAATTTTCAAGAGATCCGGATCATCATACTATACTTGAATCATTCTCCATGCAGGGCGAAGGCGATGAGAGCAATGTAGATTACAGCAAATATGTTACAATTACGCGGTTGACAGAAGGCAGTTACTCTCAGTATCCGTATGAATTTGATCCCGGCAAAATGATGTACCCCGCATCCAATCCTCCCGATTCAAATATCGGTGAGCTTGGGCAATGGGCGCTGCCTGTTTATTATCCTCCGATGAATTTAAAAGATGTCGGTGACGGCGAACGCGGAAAATACTGGAACATTAATCTTGTATCAAGTCCAAGACTTCTTAACTTGTTTAAATATGTAAGAATCTTTTTCAGTCACGCTTATCATCAGCGCATCCCTATCGAACCTAGAGCGATGTGCCTCGCAGTCATTCCTTATTACAACCCGAACTCGTCACCCGCGGTAGGATATTTCAATTATGACTGGATCGAATTAAAAAAGATTCTTTACAGTTTTACCGAAGACGGGAATGGAAACGGCAGACTGGACAGAATTAGGGTTCAGACAAATCTTTCGCTTAACGGAATGTTCTATATTGATAATGAAAACAGGTTTGACGTATCGGTAGAAGGCTATGAAATAAATCGTTCGCTCGGGCAGAACGGTTACCAGCTTGTAAGCGAAGTTACAGGAACGACATTTGATAATGATTCATTCTATATTTACCTTATCGAACATGAGGATATTGACGGAGGAAATACGCCTTTATGGAGCGTTACATTTAACAATACGCTTAAAGATATAATGACTCAGACATCATTGGTAGGAGATGAATTAGATGTCAATATAAGACCTTTTGATACAATTCCTCCGCGTATCGCGTATACTCTTACTCTTCCTGAACGCCGTGAGACTTATATCAGAATGTCGGAACTTATTACTTCCGCTTCCGGAGTATTCAGCGGAAACGGCTTAAATCTCGCGCAGGGAGTAGGCCTTATTGACGAATCGGCTCCTCATCCTTTCTATTGGGAGGAACTTGACGGCGATCCTCCTCACAGCATGATTGTTCCGGGAGGAAGTCTTGGCTTTATGCTGCCGTGGACTAACTACTTTACAGTCAGCGAGCTTGCCGGGTTAGCTGACATTAAAGATACGCCTGACGCTCTCGCGGACGGTTATTTTATAGCTGACGGTTTTGTGGATCAATCTCAACGTGCAATGGATTACAGCGATCCGTTCCTTAATGCTCTTGATTATATTTATTACCAGCCGCCCAAATATCCTCTTGACTGGGGATATTCAGCTTACGCGAAAGTTAACGGTAACGGGCATCTGCGGCAGGATAACATTCTGTTCATGGATGATGTTCAGTTAGCTGCAACAGGAGCATCGCCCGGCGTTCCGATAGAAGATGTTTTCATACCGCCTTACAGACTTCTCACATCGGATATGATGGTGTTGTTGCAGCAAAACAGAGGGTCAGAGGTTATGCCTTCATCGTTTAGTTCATCAACCGAAGTTATCCGCCGTGTCACAGACGCGCTTGTTTCGGTGCCGCCTAACGCTAATGATTCAGGCAATTATTTTGCGTGGCCTATCTGGGCAAGGTATCAAAGACAATCAAGTTTACCGGGTGCATTCAGCACAAGTGATTTTTGGGGAAACCTGCCTACCGACACAGGTATTATCTGGATTTTCGACGGAACATACTATCTGGAAGCCGAAAATGTTGAACTGCAGGTGCGCGTTAACAGTTCCGCGTTTCCTTCGCAGTCACCGGGTGTGGAATTTTTATGGTCTACATCTGTCGGCAGCGCTTACAGAAATCCGCATGCGGCTCCCGAAAGAGGAAGGAATACAGGCGGACTGTGGATTCCGTTTAATATTTTTGGAACTAATCCGCCGCTTTATTATTTAGCTCCTCATTTTGATTCAACAGCGCCGCATTACGCGAACATCGGCCGTCTGCTTCCCAGTAACAGCATCGCCGGAATTAGTTACCCGTTCTTTAATTTCCGGTTGAATCAAAATACTTCTCCGGGTTATGACAGCGGCCAGAAAATTGAATTTGTTCTTCGTTTTACCGACAGGGTTACAGATCTGTTTATAGCGCGTCTTGATATTCCTCACGGCAGCGTTATTCCCAATGACTGGTATGCCCATGTCCGTCCGTTTGGTTTTGACATTCAGAATATGAGAACTCAGCGCGGCGGCGTTACAATATTAAACAATGTAATCAATTCAAATAACAGGGAAAATACCTATGTACGTTATGTGCTATCGCGTCCTGGAAGGGTAACAATTCAGGTTTATACTCTTGACGGAACGCTTATAAGGTCTATAAGGCGCAATGAAATTCGCGCGGCTGGTGAATGGACAGACGCGTGGGACGGAACCAATAATGGAGGCCGCCCGGTAGCGCGCGGAATGTATTTTATCCGTGTTGTCGCGCCTGATATAGACGAAATTAGAAAAGTAATGGTTATACGATGATAAAAATTAATATTTTACAAAAAGCAGTTTTTAATGGGTGATAAAAAAAAGAGCGCGTTTGCCGCCATTATCGGGCGGCCGTCCGCCGGTAAATCCACATTACTCAACAACTTGTGCGGTGAAAAAGTCGCAATTGTAAGCAGTGTCCCGCAGACTACACGTAACGCGATCCGCGGAATTGTAAACCGCGAAGAAGGGCAGCTTGTTTTTATTGATACCCCGGGACGCCATTCAAGCGAAAAAAAAATGAATAAAAAATTGATGGATGTCTCTTCGCGCGCTCTTTTGGAAAGCGATCTTGTCCTTTATGTTCTTGACGCAAGCCGCGCTCCCGGCGTTGAGGAAGAAGAAATATGCGCTCTTCTTCGCGGAATATGCGGAAAAACGTTAGCTGCCATTAATAAAACGGATCTTCCCGCCGCGGATATTGAACGCGCAAAGGATTTTTTATCACGAAAATTGCCGGATCTCAGCGCTCAGCGCGTTTTTACTGTCTCGGCTTTTACGGGAAGCGGCACTGACGATTTATTATCGGCGTTATACGACATGGCTCCCGATGGCGAGCCGTTATACGATGGTGAGTATTACACGGATCAGGAGACAGGTTTTCGCATCGCCGAAATTATCCGCGAACAGGCGATCAACAGGCTGCGTCAGGAACTTCCCCATTGCCTTTATGTAGATATCGCGGATATCGAGTTCAGAGAAGAAAACACAAAATTATGGGTAAGGGCATTTATCATTGTAGAGCGCGATTCTCAAAAAGGCATGGTAGTAGGCAAGGGCGGAGAAATGATCAAAGCGATCCGTCTTAGCGCTTTAAAAGAGCTAAAAAAAATATTCGACTGGAAGATCGAACTTGATCTGCGTGTAAAAACCGGTAAAGACTGGCGTCATAATGACAATACACTGCGGCGTATTATTGATAGATAACTTCAGCCGCGAACCGTGCGAATTGGTAGAATTTGCCGCGAACTACACTGACATCACGAACTGCGCGATATGGTCATATTAAAAATTTATCAATCTGCGATAATAGATCATCGAAGGTGTCAACACATGGGTAGATGGAATAGTCTTTGCGAATTTGATCCGGAGCGCGGAATAAACAGCCGCTGTCCGCTTCTTTTATCATCGCGAGATCGTTAAATGAATCGCCAGCAGCGAAAACCCGCGCGTTAATCGACTTGAACGCTTTAACGGCTTCTTTCTTGCCGTTTTGCTGGCGTAAAGCAAAACCTGTTACATTCCCCGCACAGTCAATTTCAAGTGAATTGCAAAAAAGGGTAGGCCAGATTAATTTTTTCATAAGAGGCTTGGCGAACTGTTCGAATGTATCGGAAAGAATTACAACCTGCGTTTTTTCCCGAAGCGCGTTAATAAACTCAACAGCGCCAGGAAGCGGCTCCATACCGGAAATAACCTTCTGGATATCATGCAGCTTTAAATTATTTTTTTTAAGCAGATCAAGACGGAACATCATCAGTTTATTGTAATCAGGTTCATCTCTTGTTGTGCGGCGCAGTTCTGATATTCCCGTTGTCTGCGAGAACGCGATCCAAATTTCGGGTACAAGAACTCCTTCAAGATCAAGGCATATTAAGTTCATACGTTTATAGTAGCATAATACTTGAAAATATTCTATGGTGTATAATAGGTCAAGCTTTATAATGGATAAATTGAATATAACTAACCCGTTTAACGCGCCTGTTTATTATTTGGAAACTGTTTCTAGTACAATGGATATTTCACGTAAGCTCTCCGCTGCCGGGGAACCGCATGGGACTGTTATCACGGCTGATTTTCAAGAAGCGGGCAGGGGGCGAATTCGCAGCAGGACGTGGGAGATGGAAAAAAACACAAGCCTTCCATTTACTATTTTACTGCGTTATCCGCGCATTGAGAATATTCCACGTGCGCTGACATTGCGAACCGGACTCGCGGTTTCTCTCGCTATTGAGGATTTTGCGCCGTATTTAAAGGGATCTGTTTTTGTAAAGTGGCCGAACGACATAATGATTGGCTCAAAGAAAAACGCTGGGATTCTCTGCGAAGCTGATGAGGGTACTGTGTATCTTGGCATCGGGATCAATGTTTCTCAAAAAGAATTTCCCTCTCATTTACGCGAAAAAGCTGCAAGTATAATAACCAATGTTGATAGTGGAACGAATGTTACAGGTGACAGGTTTATTTTATTGGAGAAGGTTCTCTCGCGGCTGTATAACGAGATTGAAACACCGCTTGAAAATGACTGGAGGCTGCGGCTTGAAAAAAGATTGTATAAAATCAACAGTCATGTCGCTTTCATTGATGGAGCGGCAGACAACGGGCGTGAGGTGAAAGGTGTTCTTAAAGGGATCGGCAACGACGGTGATATTTTAATCGCGCTTGACGGTGGAGAAGAAGTAAAATCTTTTTTTACGGGAGAGCTTAAGTTTTAAATTATTACTTTGAATGGCTCTTACAAATTCGAAAAATTGATGTTATAATAACCCTAATTTCAACAATACGAGGTAAAATATGCCATCATTAACAATTCCCGCCGCGCAGGGTGCGGCGCATGATTTACTGGCGCTTGGAGCGCTTGTTACGCGTCTTGATCCCGGGATTATCCCATTCACTGAAGCAAACGAATATCTCCTTCATGTTTCCGGCGGAGAGTACAATGTTGCGACTAACCTGTCTACGTGTTTTAACATGAGAACTGCCATCGCAAGCGCTATGGTAAATTATCCAATCGGAAAACGTATCGAGAACGCGGTGCGGAAAGCCGGAGTTACTCCGTATTATAAACGTTTTGAGCATGATGGTGTCCGCGGTCCGAATATGGCGATTGTGTGGAGCGATCGCGGGCAGGGTGTCCGCGCGCCTGTTGTTTTCTACAACCGATCCAACGAAGCGGCGCAGCAGTTAAAGCCGGGCAGTTTTGACTGGAAAGTAATTTTCCAAAAAGGGATTCGCTGGTTTCATTCAGGCGGAATTTTCAGCGCGCTTTCTCCCACAACAAGCGAGCTTGTAATAGAAGCGATGCAGGCCGCGAAAAAAGCCGGCGCTGTCGTTTCTTTTGATTTAAATTACCGCGCTAAATTATGGGCGGTCGCCGCGGCAGAGCAGGGGTTAAGCGCGGCTCAGGCAAGCGAAGGCGCGGCGAAAACGCTTCGCAAAATCGCAAGTTTTGTCGATGTACTTGTCGGCAACGAGGAAGATTTACAGAAAGGACTCGGTCTTAAGGGACAGGATGTTGAAGCGAAAGGTCAGCTTGATCCTTCAGCTTTTTTCGGCATGATGGAAAGCGTCACAAAAGATTTTCCGAACATCAAAGCTGTCGCGACAACGTTACGCGAAGTTCATTCCACAAACCGCCATTCGTGGAGCGCTGTTCTCTGGCTTGACGGCAAAACATACAAGGCTCCTGTCGCGGAGCTTGATGTATACGACAGAGTTGGCGGCGGCGACGGATTCGCTTCAGGTCTTTTCTACGGTCTTTTATCAGGTAAAGATCCGCAGGAATCACTTAATCTCGGCTGGGCGCACGGAGCGTTAGTCACAACAACACCCGGTGATACCTCAATGTTCAGTCTGGATCAAGTTGAGGCCTTCGCCAAAGGCGGCTCCGCGAGAATTCAAAGATAATTTTTTGAAATAGTCACGAACCATACGAGCAGGAATTAGTTTTAAAAAATTATATAACAGCATCTTCTGTTCGTGTGGTTAGTGTGGTTCGCGGCTAAATATCTTATATTCGAATAGTTAGCGGTTAATAAAAGGAAATATATGGGTAAGCTGGACGCTAAGATTGATTTTTGGAAAAGCCGCCTTTTGGATCTAGGCAGAAAAAACAGGCTGATAAATTGCCCGCCTTCTTTTGACGCTTCCTCTGAGAAAGTCCGCGTTTCGCGTAATTCAATCGGCGTAAAAGAACCGGACATTTTTACCCTTTGGAAAATATTTGTTGATGATGAAAAACCCCTTAGTTTTCCTTCTGATGAAGAATCTACCAAAAAAAAGAGCGCCGGTCTAATCACAAATCAAACGTTAGCTGACACTCAAAAGACTCTGCGGCACCTTAAGCAAAAAGCAAGATCGTTTTCTGAGGAAAAAGGGTTAAACTCCCTCTTTCTCGCTTTCTTTTTTTTAATTTGGCAGGAAAAAAGCTCTAAGGACATGATGCGCTCGCCTATCCTGCTTGTTCCGGCGAAACTATCACAGGAAAAAATTATTTCTCCATATATTTTAAACCCGCATGATGACGAAATTACCGCCAACCAAGCGCTGAGCGCGAGACTACAAAACGATTTTGGAATAAGTCTGCCTGTCTATAACGCCGATATGGATCTAAAAGAATATTTTGAACAGATAAAAAAAATATGTGAACAAAAAAAATGGCAGATAGATTACGATGTTGAATTATCACTTTTTTCATTTTTAAAAATTAATATGTACAAGGATATTGAGGTAAACTCCGCTGTAATAAAAAGCCACCCTGTAATTAAAGCAATCGCCGGTGAATCCGCAGCGGATGTTACGTCAAATTCCGCCGGAATCAATCTTGATCATGATTCAATAGATCCGCAGGTAGTATTCAACGTAATTGATGCCGACTCAAGCCAGCATGACGCGATACTTCTCGCGAAAAAAGGCGTTAGTTTTATTTTACAAGGACCTCCGGGAACAGGGAAAAGCCAGACCATCACAAATATTATCGCGGAGCTTCTCGCGCAGGGAAAACGCGTTCTGTTCGTTGCGGAAAAGATGGCGGCGGTTGAGGTTGTTCACAAACGTCTCAGTCAGGCAGGGCTTTCTCCTTTTTGCTTTACTTTGCACAATCACAACATTAAGCGGCGCGAGGTTTTTGATCAAATCGAAAAATCGCTGGATTTTGCTTCAAAGGATGCCTCTTTATTAACAAAGGAGATAGAGAGGAAGTTTCTCCAATTAAAAAAGCAGCGCGGACAGCTAAACGCTTATGTAAGCGAATTGCACACAAACGTTGAGCCTCTTGACTGCACAATTTTTTACGCTAACGGAAAAATCGCGTCTTTGGAGAAATATCCTGATATTTCGTTTAACATTGAAAACGCAAGCGGTGTAACATCTTCACAATATTCGGAATTTTTATCTTTACTTGATGAATTATCGCGCATTATCGAGTCAAGTGGATATCAGAAAGATAATCCTTGGAAAGGATATATAAATCAGGATATCGACTTAAAATTCCGTCAGGATTTTTCGGTTGATTCTAAAAAAATGATAACGGCAGCAAACAGCGGATTAAAACTGTTTGATGAAATAAATGAGTTGTTCGGTTCAAATAAAAGCCGGAGCGCCGAAGATTTTAGTTTTATTACAGATATATTATCACATGCCGCCGCGTCTCCCGGTGTTCCGTCTTCGTGGATAAAACTTTCTGTAACTGAGATTATAGATAATTTAACACAGTTTGAGTTAAACTGTCGCAAAAAGGATGAGCTTGTCAATACGTTAAATGAACTGGATGATCAAATAAATAATAAAATTGAAGAATTAAAAAATTTAGATATACAAATAAATGAACAGAAATGTAATACTGCAAAATTTAAAAGTGAATGGGAAACAGAAAAAAATAAGTTCAAGGATGAGTATGACGAGGAAATATTTGAGATTGACGCAGAGGATGTTTACAGGCGGTACCGCGCCGATTACAGATCAACGCTTGGTAAGTTAAATCCGGGATATTTAATTAATAACAAGAAAATATTTACCTGTTTAAAAAGAAAAAGTAAAATATCATTTGATGAAACGCTTGTTCTGCTTGAACAATTGACATCAGCGCAAAAAATCAGAATCGAATACGAAAATCAAAATAAAACGTTAAATGACATTAATGAAAATATCAACTTTTTGAATAATCTGCTGGCGGAAATTATAAATAAGCGGGATGAAACTGATGGTTTGTTAAAAGAAACTGAAAATGCATTAAGAACATATAGCGTAAAATTAGAATCATCGCTTGGAATCACAATTGACAGTAATTCAGATTATAAGGCGTTACGGGATAAACTTGAATGGACGCAAAAATTGTCAAACTTAATTCAAAATGAAGATATTTTCGATATTTATTTAGAAAATGTCTGCTCGCGTGATGAAAAAACCGTTTATAAATCGAAGGAACTACTGCTTGTAATCGGCGAATGGACTAAGGCGTCGCTGCCTTTATTAAATGATTTCGCGTCAATGTTTGAACAAAGGGAAGAGATCATAAAAAGGCCGCTTAAGGAATTAAGCTGTCATATTACATCCTGCGCCGGTGATTTTACCGCGCTTGAGCATTACACGGATTACAGAAAAATTAAAAACAAATTTGATGAATTGCGCATAACAGAATTTTTTGAGCAAATCGAAGAAAAAGAACCCGGATACGATGAATTAAAAGGAGCGTTCGAAAAACATTTTTACAGAGTATGGTTGGACGCAGTAATAGATAAATATCCTACGGTGAAGGATTTTAGGGGACACAACCATGAAGATTTAATTATATCATTTAGAAACAACGATAAACTGCACCTTGAAATATCAAGGGACAGCCTCCTAAGCGCTCTTATTAAAAGGCTGCCGTCTTTAAATACATGTGTATCTGAGCATGACGAGATTGGACTGTTAAAAAGGGAAATGAAAAAACAGCGTAAGCTTATGTCAGCGCGAAAACTGATAGCGTCTCTTCCGAATGTCCTTCAGATATTAAAACCGTGCATGATGCTTTCTCCGTTATCTGTAAGCACATATTTAAGCGCGTCTAATTTTTCATTCGACACTGTCATCTTTGACGAAGCGTCGCAGATTAGAACGGAAGACGCGATCTGCTCTCTTTTCCGCGCTAAGCAGGCAATCATCACAGGTGACAGTAAGCAGCTTCCGCCGACGGATTTTTTCGGCGTGTCCATGTCATCGCAGGATGAAGAGTACGAGGAAGACGCAGACGACTCAGGCGCGTTTGATTCGCTGTTAGACGAAGCGAGCCTTCTTCCGTCAAAAATGCTGTCGTGGCATTACCGCAGCTGCCATGAGGACTTGATAGTTTTTTCTAATAAAAAAATCTACAACGGAAATCTCACAACATTCCCGTCATCTATTGAAAAAGCTGATGATACAGGCGTTCAATACATTCATGTCCCTAACGGTATTTATGACAGAGGAGGCAGAAGGGGAAATCAAGCTGAAGCGGAAAAAACCGCACAGCTAGTTTTTGAACATTTTCTGAAATATCCTAAGCGAAGCCTCGGCATTATCGCGTTCGGAGAAACGCAGCAATCAGCAATTACGGACGCGGTTATTAAAATGAGAAAAGAAAACCACGATTATGAATCGTTTTTTAACGATGATGATAACGAAAGTTTTTTTATAAAAAATCTAGAAACAGTTCAGGGAGATGAGCGCGATACAATTATATTCAGCATTGGTTATGCGCCTGACGCGGAAGGAAAATTTATCATGAACTTTGGACCTTTAAGCCGGGACGGGGGAGAGCGAAGGCTTAATGTCGCCGTAACGCGGGCAAGGCATAATATCAAACTGGTAGGATCGATTCAACCTGGTGATATTGACCCTGCAAAGGTAAGCGGCGACGGGCCAAAATTGTTAAAGCTGTATATCGATTTTGCGATTAACGGTCCTACCGTTTTAATGAACGAAGTTTCAGATAATACTTCTTCATGGCAAAAAGATCAGTTTGAAGCTTCTATTTACAATTTTCTTACAGATAACGGATTTGATGTTCAATCTAAGGTTGGCTGTTCAGGTTACAGAATTGATCTTGCGGTGCGCCATCCGTCCAAAGAGGGCTGTTACGCGATAGGAATAGAATGTGACGGTGAATCTTACAGCAGCGCAAGATCTTCGCGTGAACGTGACAGACTGCGTCATGCCGTTCTTGAAAACATGGGCTGGTCAATGTACCGCGTGTGGTCGGCTGACTGGATAAAAGATCCAAAAAATGAAGGCGCTAAATTGCTGGAAGCGGTTAAAAAAGCGGTTTCTGATTACGGTAAAGCGTCGCAAACAGTACCTAATCAAAAAAATGAATTTTTAAAAATAAGTGAACGCCTGCAAGCTCCCGTGAAAATGGCGCGTCCCAAATTTTACGGCAGCGAACCCAAAGATGTTCCCGTAACGAACTTTGAAGATGAAATGTTAAAATTTATTACAAACAGTTACGGTATTCATAAAGATGGTTTATTCAAAGAAGCGGCGCAAAGATATGGCTGGGATAAATTAACACCCGTTATTAAAGATCATTTTGAACAGGCGTATCAAAATTTAATAAAGCGGAAGAAAATACTGGAAAGAGACATAGAGGGAAAAATCAGCGTAACGGCTGTGTAACTTTAATTTCCAAAATATCTTTTCGCGTTTCCAAACAAAATATCCCGGACAATTTTTTCCAGTCTTTGCATATCGCGCGGATACTCGCCGTTTTCCACCCAGCGGCCGATTAAATTGCATAAAATTCTGCGGAAATATTCATGGCGCGGATATGACAGGAAACTCCGGCTGTCTGTCAGCATGCCGACAAAACCCTGAAGGCATCCAAGATTCGCAAGGACGCGAAGCTGCTCTTCCATGCCGTCTCTGTGATCGCAGAACCACCACGCGCTGCCCAATTGCAATTTGCAGATAACGCCTGAGCTTTGGAATCCTCCCATGATTGAGGCGATCGGGTAGTAATCTTTCGGATTAAGCGAGTAGAGTATTGTTTTTGGAAGTCCGTATTTTTCTTTTTCGATGCGGTTAAGAAGGGAAGCAAGACTGACGGAAGATTGATTGTCGTTAACAGCGTCGTAACCTGTATTTGCGCCGAGGCTGTTAAAAGATTTTGTACTAACATTTCTTATCGCCGCGAAATGAAGCTGCATCGCGATTCCGCGCTCCGCGTATATTGAGCCGAGAGATGCAAGCATATTCGCTTTACAGGCATCCGCGTCCTGTATGGGGACTTTCTCTCCCGCCATCGCTTTTCTAAAAGATTCTTCCATATTTCCCGCGGATGGATCGGAGTATGGAATATATTCAAGTCCGTGATCCGATGAGCGGCATCCCATCGATATAAAGAAATCAAGCCTGTTCGCAAGAGCGCAAAGAACATCATCAGTCGATTTAATTTTAATTCCGCTTGCGCGTGACAGCATATTAAGATAACCTGTAAAATCTGAGCCGTTTAATTCAAGCGCTCTGTCGGGACGAAATGACGGAATTACTTTTGTATTAATTTTTCCTATCGGAGCTGTCCCCCCGCTTATGGCGCGGTGGAACTCAAGCGAATCAACAGGATCATCGGTTGTACCTGCGGCGTAAATATTAAATTTATCAAAAATGCCTTTTACTGAAAGCGGCGGAGTTTTTAATAGAGCATTTGCCTTCTCCCAGATCGCAGGCGCGTTTTGCATGGTAAGCGGATCGTAAATATCAAAATACCTTTGAAGTTCAAGATGAGTCCAGTGGTAAAGCGGATTGCCAATCAGGTTTTCCACAGTGCGCGTCCACGCCAGAAATTTTTCATAACTGTCCGCGTTTCCCGTAATATATTTTTCCTCAATACCCATCGCTCGCATCATACGCCATTTATAATGATCGCCTGAAAGCCATGCGTCAGTAATGTCGCTCATCTGCCGGTTTTCCGCTATTTGCGAAGGGATAAGATGGCAGTGATAATCGTATACAGGTTCATCCTTTGCCGCGCTGTAAAGGCTTTTCGCCGTTTCAGTTTCAAGCAGAAAATCTTCATCTAAAAATTTCTTTGCCATTTGCTCCTCCATAAATATTTAACGCCTTGTATATTTTACCACATTATGTATAAATTTAAATATGCCGTCTCACATTTCATTCAAGAATTCTTTTTTTATGCTTCTTGGCGGCCTTGTAATCGCCGTAGGAATGGTTTTTCTCCTTAATTATCTTTTCTCCGGTCCCAAACTGGGTCCGCATTATGATTTTCTTTTGAGTTATCACAAACCGCAGGCTGTATCGCGCGAAATATTAATTATCGAGTCTGATGAAATGACAGATGGAAGCGAACTTTTTAATGTGTTAATGACGCTTACGGAGATGGGTGCGGCTTCTTTTATAATGACAGGCTCGCTTTCACCGTCATCATCGCCTGTTACGCTGACAGAGACGCAGATTCGCCGGCGCTTTAGCGAAGAATACGGCCTTGTCGGCTCTAATATCCGCAACCTGTTTGAAGGAATAAGAATGGGTTCCGTTCCGCCGCTGCAAGCGCCGTCTTATGTCGAGCGGCTTGTAGAACTTACGGAGCTTGGAAGGGAGCGGCTGCTTTCCGCGTTGATTGACAGAGATGAAGATTTTCTTCGTTCCGTCGCGGTTTTCGGAAATTATCTTGAAGTTGAAGATGAGCCGTATTATGACAGCGACGGAAAAATCAGGCGGATAAGGCCTTTGGATCAAAATCTTTCTTTTGAACATCCTGTGTACGTGAACCTGAAAAACCGGTTTATCGCTTCGCATGTTGAATCTTCAGATAACGGACAGATATTCTGGATGCGCAGGGCGGATGGAAGTGAATTTGATATTCAGCTTGATAAGGACGGAAATATAATAACGGCGTGGAATGCCGCTTTCCGCCGCGTTGACATATCGCTTTTTCATGAATACAAACTTGCTGATATCGATATGCGCGATACATTGGCGGCGGCGAACGAGCTTGGCATCTTTTCGCAGACTCTGCCTGAGTTATCTCCTTTGTTCCTCGGCGATCACGCCAATGTTCTGCGTGATGATCTTCTTCTGTCGCCGGATGATAATAACCGGATTGCGTGGATAACAGGACGCGCCAATTATCTTAAAAGCATAGAAAACTTTCTTAACAGTACCGCGGAAAATAATCTTACAGAATTATATGAAAGTGAAATTATCGCAATTGATATAACGTATGAAGCGGAACGTAATGAACTTATTAAAATGAGAGATGACATGAAAAGAGCGTTTAGAATGATGCGCGAGCAGTACAGTACGTTAAACGCCATACATTCAACTTTAAAAAATGAACTTCATTTTTCATACTGCATAATGGGACCGGAGGCTTCTTCTCTTTATTCCGCGCTTATAGCAAACACGGTTATCACAGGCTCTCATATTAAAAGCGCGTATGACCGTGCTATTATTACAGGTTCTGTCATTGCTTGTGCGCTTGTACTTATTTTGATTTTTCTTTTAAGTCCGTTTTTTCTGTTTATTACCGGTATAATATTAAGCGTTATATCCGCCTGCGCCTTTTCATTTATTTTTATTAATTATTCATACTGGATCGATCCTGCGGTTGTGTTACTCGCAAGTCTTTGCGGAACATTATTTTTATTTTACTTTAAATGCGCGTACTTAAGCCGGAGGGCGCGTAATTTCCGCTTTGCGTACGGAGCCGCTATGTCTGATACCGCTCTTGCGAACCTGATAAAAATCGGAAAACCAGCCCCTTCGCAGATATGCACAGCCTACGCGGCAATCATCGCAATAAAAGATGTTAATTTACTTGGGAAGGAAGAAACAGAAAAACAACAGGATTCGGGAAAACTGAGAAAGGCTTTTGTCTCCTCTGTTAAAAAAGTAATTTTCTCTTCGGGCGCAGTTATCGTCGGTTTTGAAGGCGATACAATCCTTGCGTGTTTTGGATCTCCTCTTGATCCAAATCCCTCGCTCGCTATCTGCGGAGAAGCGGATGACGGTACTCCTATAAGATCATACAGTCCCGTGGATAAAGCATGCGCACTCGTAAGGGGGCTTTTGGATTATGAAAAATTTTCATGGCGGTTCGGGATTGATGCCGGTGAATGTACATTTTACTGGTCCGCCGAAACCGGATATTCCGTAAACGGAAGGCCCGCAATCAAGGCGAGGGTGCTTGTTTCAAAAACATCGCGTTTCAAAGTCCGCGCTCTTGTTACAGAGACGATTAAAAATAAAATAGATATGAATACGGTAATGAGGGATGCTCACCGTGATGACAACGAAACTTTTTATGAACTTAAAAGCACAGGGTTTTAAGTTACTGCTATTGTAAGGCATTGTATTTTTGATATACTGTCTGTGTGAACATTATTTTATTAGAAGAACATGAATTAGGCCACAGTCTTGCAAGAAGGGATCAAAGGACGATTCATCTTTTAAAAGTGCTTCATAAAAAACAGGGTGATGATTTTGAAGCCGGAGTACTGGGCGGTATGCGCGGTACGGGCAGGATTGAAAAGATTAATTTTGACGGATCGATTCTTGTTACAATGAATAATTTTATGCCGCCTCCCCCGCGGCTTCGTTTAAGAATGGCTGTCTCGTTTGTACGTCAAATTCAATTACGCCGCATTTTAAAAAGTCTTTCCAACATCGGAGTTTCAGAGATTGATATCGCGGGCGCTGAGCTTGGCGAAAAAAGTTACCGTGATACAAAATTGATGACAGACGGGGGAGCGCGCGCCGCGTTAATCGAAGGAGCTGTCCAGGCGCGTGATACAATGATTCCGGCTTTGAATGTATATGAAAATATGGACGAATGGTTAAATAAACGTCCGTGGGACAGCGGCCGTAAACATCCGCTTCTTGCGGTAATGGATAATATAAGAGCGGAAGGTTCCATTTTTAATCTGGTTCCCTCAAACCGCCCGGTTGTAATAGCAATAGGTCCTGAGAGAGGATGGTCGGACAGAGAACGCGACATATTCGAAAAAGCCGGTTTTACAAGGCTTTCAATGGGAGATCGCGCGCTGCGCACCGATACAGCCTGCATCGCAGCAGCGACGCTCGCCATGGAAAAAATTGAGGAGCATGCATTGTGAATCAGGATACAATAAAAGAAAAACTTTTAAAAATAGAAGACGCGCCGCTTGAGTTCTCGCTTGTGTTTTCAGGCAAGAAAAGCAAAAAAGTGAACGGTCTTTATAAACCAGCATCAAGAGAAATAATAATTCACAACCGGAACTTTCAAAGCGGTGATACCGGCGATAATCTGTTACTCTACACGGCGATACACGAGTATGCCCATCATCTTCACGCGTGTTCAAGAGGAGGCACTCTTTCGCCAAGAGCGCATAACAGCGAGTTCTGGGCGATCTTTCACGATCTTCTTGATAAAGCTCAAGAGAAAAAGATATACAGCGATATATTTTCCGTCTCGCCTGAACTTTTAAAACTTACGGATTTAATCAGGGACAAATACCTAAAAAATAACGGCGAGCTTGTAAAAGAAATGGGCAAGCATCTTATAAAAGCGCACAATCTTTGCTTTAAATTAGGAGTGCGTTTTGAAGACTATGTTGACAGAATGCTGCGTATTCCGCGCGCCGCCGCCAACATGGCGATAAAAAGTTTTGAGTACGATTTGCTTCCTGAAGTCGGCGCTGATAATATGCGTTTTCTTACGGGAATCCGTGATAGCGATGAACGCAAAGCCGCCGAAGCCGCGCTTGTAAAAGGTAAAAGCCCTGATTCCGTAAAGGTTCAGGTTCGTAAAAAAGATAAAGAAGAAGATCCTTTGGAACTCCTTGAAAAAGAAAAATCTCGGCTTGAAAGAACCATCGCATCGCTTAATAAAAGGCTGGAAGAAGTAAAGCGCGAACTAAAGAAAGCGGCAAGTGATTAGTGATAAATGTTTAATAAATATTGTTAAATTATTAAAACTTGACCCCCGGTCATCAGTTCCCAACCCCTATTTGATTTTTATCTAAATATTCATTATGATAAAAAGATAAACCGGATTAATAAATGAGAAAAGTTTACATTGATTACAACGCCACGACTCCTTTGCGGCCGGAAGTGAAGGCCGCGATGATAGAGGATTTGGATATTTTCGGGAACGCTTCAAGCATGCACGCGTCGGGAAGGCTCGCACGCGCGAGGGTAGAGCAGGCGAGAATCGCTGTCGGAAATCTTATCGGTTCGAAGGATGGAACTATTATTTTTACTTCCGGCGGCTCGGAAGCCAACAATACGGTTTTTCAAACGATGCGCCGCATTACGGAATTAAAAGATTTTAAACTGCCGGGAAACGCGGGTTTTAATTCCAGAAACGAATTTATCACGACAGCCATTGAACATCCGTGTGTTTTAAACTCAGCTCTTTTTCTGAAAAACTCGGGATTCAATGTTACCATTATTCCCGTTGATGAATACGGAAAAATAAAAATTGACGAACTTGAGAAAGCCTTAAACGATAAAACGCTTTTAGTTTCTGTAATGGCAGCTAACAACGAAATCGGTACGATTCAGGATGTAAAAGAAATTACAGCCCTTGTAAAAAAAGCGGGCGCTTTTATGCATATAGACGCTGTGCAGGCTGTGGGAAAAATTCCTTTAAATGCCGCGGAGCTTGGAGCGGATTATATTACAATCTCCGCGCATAAAATTTACGGGCCAAAGGGAATAGGCGCGTTATATGTAAAGAAAGGATCACCTGTGTTTCCGCTTGTACACGGCGGTCATCAGGAGGACGGGCTGAGAGCCGGGACATATAATAATTTAGGCATACTCGGTTTTGGAAAAGCGGCGGAAATAATTAAAAACGAGGTTACCCGGTACGGCAATGAGATCTCCGCCCTGCGTGACAGACTGCGTAAAGGCCTTGTAGAAAAAGTCCCCCATATAAAAATAAACGGCCACCCGAAAGATGTGCTTCCCAACACATTGAATGTTTCGTTCCCCGGCGCTGAGGGTGAGGCGATCCTTCTCTCCCTTGATATGCAGGGTATTGAAGCATCCACCGGTTCCGCCTGCGCCTCCGGGAGTCTTGAAGCCTCTCATGTGCTGCTTGCGACAGGCGTCGGCCCGGAGCTTGCTCACGGATCGATTCGTTTCAGTCTGGGGTGGGGTATTGCGGAAGAAGATATTGATTATATAATAGAAGTGCTTCCGCCTATTATCGCGCGGCTGCGCGCCATGTCGACTTTACCGGCATGAGTTAAAGGAGAGATATGTCGGACTGGTTATACTCAGATACGGTTAAAGAGCATTTCACAAATCCGCGCAATGTGCTTCTGGAAGAAGAATCCACTTTCGCGCCTGATGCCAGAGGGCAAACCGGGAATATCAAATGCGGAGATCAAATGCTGATGCTCCTCAAAATAAAAGACGATGTGATAACCGATGTACGCTGGAAAACTTACGGCTGCGCGAGCGCAATCGCTTCTACAAGCATGTTATCGGAAACAATTAAGGGAATGAAAATTGAGGATGCCTATAAAATACGCCCGGAAGATCTTGTAGCTAAACTTGGCGGGCTTCCGAGTTTTAAAATCCATTGTTCGGTTCTGGGAGACAAGGCTCTTCGTACCGCGATTGACGATTACCTTGTCAAAACAGGCCGTCCCGGATTATTTGTGGAATCATCCGTTGTTATCTGTCATTGCCTCGGCATCACCGATAAGGATATAGAAGCCGCTTTTCAGAACGGAGCCGGAAACTGGGAACAGCTTCAACAAGCGACAAAAATCGGCACTGTCTGCGGAAGCTGCAAAGAAAAGGCCATGGATTTGCTCCACGGCCTTGAACACATCTACGGTAAATAACCGAAAATTAAAAACTTCCCGGTATTATTATAAATACTTTAAAATCTTATCTCCGTTAAATCCATAGGATTTAAAATCAATATAGAGCCGTCTTCGCGCTGTGTTAACAGGCGATCCTGCTGGATTAAAACAGAACCTTGAGGATGCACTGTGACAGCGGATTTGGCCTGTAAAATAAAGTTCGTATTAAAACGTCCAATGTAACATCTGTTATTACTAAGATCAGTTGTTATCGCGTACAGGTCGCTTCCGTTTACCCATAAAAGGCTTCCCGGTATGATATCGTCATCACCCTGTCTCGCCATTTCAAGGTTATTCTGGTTTACTTCGACAAGGCGCACCGCTCCCTGTCCAACATTTTCACCGGCAACCGCGATCATTCTGTTGTCTATAAGGGTTACGGTTCTTACATGAATCGTATTCATGGGAGATCTTCTTATTTCCCTTCCTGTCTGTGTGTTATAACGGATAATCCTTCCCATCGGCGGGCTTTCTTTTTCAATCGATACGCCGTATACTCCGCCTGATTCCTGAGCAATGGCGGCTTGCATATCCTCAGCAATTTCCTGACGCTGTTCCTGCGCTTCTTCGCGGCGTTGGGCTGCAAAATCCTCAAGATTTTGCGCTTCTTCACGCCGTTCTTCTACCGCCGCCTGACGCCTGTCAAGATCCTCTTCTCTTCTGTTAAGCTCCTGTTCTACCTGCGCTGCTTCTTCCTGCGTTATTCTTCCCGACTGAACCTGCTCATCAGTCTGCTGTCTCTGTTGTTCAACTTGCTGCCTTTCCGCGGCTATCTGCCTTTCTTCCTGTCTTGCTGTTTGGCGTTCCGTCTGTGCCTGGCGTTCTGCTTGTTCAGCTTCGCGCTCCATCAAATTAACCATCTGCTGTCTTTGCGGAATACCCTGATCATCTTCCCTGCGCATCTCTTCGATGACTCTGCTGTCGGAAATTACGCCGGTGTCAATTGCGGCAATGCCTTGTCCAAGCGGTATCAGCATCATCGTTCTTCCCGGCCATTCATCGTAACGGATGGAAAGCCCGGCTCTCTCTCTTACAAGATTGCCGATAACAGGTGTTTTAAAACGGCCTGTAAAATAATCCCAGTTGCCGCGGTAAACGGCATTGTAAACCGTAATAAATTGAGCTAACAAAAGAGCGTCGCTCGGGCTGTAATTGTAAGCCGACTGCAGATACCCCTGAATTATTACGCGCAGATTGCGGATGTGATCCACTCCCGTATCAACGCCGAGACCCATAATATCGGCATCCAGTTTTTCCCCCTCCGGACCTGAGACGCTGTGAATAATATAATATCTGCTTGGAGCGCCTATCTCATATCTGTATGTATATGCTCTTCTTTGCTCAAGAGTCATTGCGTTCAGAGTCGGAGCAAGAGCGCCTTCTCTTTCATAAATTTGCTGACCTATGGTAACGCCGATCTGCCTGATCTGCTCTCTTGTGTCTACCACCGCATGAGGACCTTCATAATTGATAAAGGTGACAGGCGGAAGATTTTCCATTTCATCCCGGTTTACCTGGGCGAAGCCGGTAACAGCGATCGTTATTAATAAAACCAAAGCTGCAACTGTCTTATAATGCGGTAAGACGTATCTCATCGTTTAGCTCCTAATACTTCATTATAGGGTATATCCCAGAAATTTGGTATTAAAAATAATCGTAAATTTTACTAAAATTCGCTTGACATTACTTTCTTTTCGTATTACAATTTGTAATATGACGTTACTTAGAGCAAACCAATCAAAAAATGAAGTGATTACCACCGCAAGGCTTCCGCTGGAAACGAGGAATAAACTCATTATTCTTTCCAAAGCCAAAAATAAAACAATGTCAGAAATTATCATTGATTCGCTGGAAATGTACTATAATCAGGAAGAAAGCGGGATTGATTCCTATACATTGGGTCTGCCGTATTTTGGAAAATACGGCTCAGGAGAAGGTGATCTATCTACCACATATAAACAGCGTATTAAAGAGAAGCTTCGTGCAAGACAGAATTCTTATTGATTCAGGCCCTTTTATTGCTCTTTTTGATGTTGATGATAACCAGCACCAAAAAATAAGAAATTTTTTAGTGCACCGGGAATACAGTTTCATCAGTACTCTCGCGGTTTTTACGGAAGTCTCCCATATGTTGGATTTTAGTGTCAGGGCTCAGCAGGATTTTTATGAGTGGGTAACCTATCACGGAGTTATAATATGCGATATAAACCAGCATGATATGCCTCGTATCGCTCAGTTGACGGAAAAATATTCCGATTTACCAATGGATTTTGCCGATGCGACTTTGGTTGTCGCTGCCGAAAAAACAGGCATCAGGGAAATAATCAGTCTGGATAAAGATTTTGATGTCTACCGCCTTCCCGGCAAGGAAAACATCCGCAATATTTACACGACAGCACAATAACTAAATAACAGTTTTACTATTTATATATCTAATATTGATTTTAATTATCTGAGCGAGGCAAGTTCTCTCTCAGCCTGCCGCCTGACAACTGACGGCTGACTGGCTGCGCTGAGAAGATTGAGAATCCTAATTCCCATCCCGCTCATGGGGGGGCCTGAAAACCTGCAGATTGCGCCAGTGGACGACGCGATTGCAGATAACACTTGCTCTTCCCTTATTCCCCCCTGAAGTATCGCAAACAAAAATGTACGGAGCGCGGTTCCTTCCGGGTCAACGCCGATATCTCCGATTGCTTTAACGGCCGCCGATTTAATTGACGGTTCATTTTCCCTGTTATAAATATTTATAAGCCACGGAATGGTTTCCTGTGATCCGATTTTTCCCAGAATATTTAATGCGTTTATTCGAAGTTGAATCGGACCGCGGGAGGCTGCCTGCGTAAGAATGAATGATGTCCATGAAGGTTCATTCTCTCCAAGACTGCCCGAATTAACCGCAGCGCCGATATACTCAACCTTTGATATTGTTTCCGTTTCATTTAGCGGGATATCAAGCTCGTAAAATGCATAAGGCCTTCCAAGCCCGTAAGAGCCGTCGGGTACCGGGCCGTAAAGAGCGTTCCTTTGCGGTAAAACACGTGATTCGATTCTGTACGCGTATAGTATCCAGTCTCTGCCGCCCGAGTACAGCACTCCGTCGTTTCCAAACGCCGGTATCGCCGCCGCGTTTTCCAGATATGAAAACCACAGCCTCCTTCCTTCGTGGGTAAACGCTGTCGCGCCGTTTATACTAAGGACATATACCCCTCTCTCGTCAAAAATAATCTGCGCGTCAAGAACCGCGCTTCTTCCTAAATTCATCATTTCTCTGATATGCGTTATGCCTGTCCAGATAATTGATCTTTCTTCTATAGAAAACATCGATACTTTTCCGTCATCAAGAAGAACTGCCGCGTTATTTCCCATACCGGCGGCTGATATCGGTCTTGAAGGAAGAGATGTCAGGATAGAAGAGCGCATATCGCTGAAAGATGAAATGAACCAGTCTCCGGCGGGAGCGCCAAGTATTTCAATTGAACCGTTAGTATAAATCACCATAATCCTGTGGCCGCTTCTCTGCAGCTCCGGAGCGGGTATCGTTAATTGCGATCCGTCGTCTCTCCGCTGCGGATCAAGCGGAACCACAAATGCCGGTGTATTAGTAAGCGCCCATATATTTATATTTCCAAATGGATCGATTCTGTGCACTTCATTATTTTCAAGCGCGAATATTATACCGCCGAATCTATCCTGAACCGGAGAAATTAAAAAAGGAACGCTTAATTCCTTTGACCATAAAAGATTACCCGATGCCGTGAAGCATAAAATTCTTCCGCTTGTGGGGACAAACAGTCTGCCGTCCCACCCTGTGACCACTCTTGCGCACAAAGGCTGCCCGATATCTCTCCGCCATAATTCACGCCCTGCGCGGTTAACGGCGATCAATGTTCCGTTTGTCCTTGTAAAGTACGAAGTGCCTTCCCGTGAGCGCGTAACATAAGGGCTTATCCTTCCTCTTGCCGAATAATTCCACATGGGAGTACCGGCTGTGGAATACGCTCTTATATTTCCCCCGTCAAGAACGACTACCGCGGACTGCGCCTGTACATGAGGCAAGGCGATTACTTCTCCCCCAAGCGCCTGCCGCCAGAAAGGCTCCGCTGTTACAAGCCCCTGTTCACGCTCAACGCTTTGCGAAAAAATCAATCCTGCGGTAAATAGAAAAAAGACGCACTTTACAAAAACAATTTTCATTACTTTAATTATAACATATTTTTGATATAATCCGTTCATGGCTGTTGGAGACATAATAAAACTGCGCTTTGAGAGTGTCGCGCAGGGAGGCGCCGCGCTTGGGCGGTTTGAAGGTAAAAATATTTTTGCAGAAGGCGGCGCGCCGGATGAGGAAGCCTGCTGCCGTATCACAGAAGAGCATAATAGCTGGGCAAGAGCTTCCATCCTTGAAATAACTGAACCTTCTCCCGATAGAGTGCAAAGCGGATGCGTCTTTTACGGTAAATGCGGAGGGTGTAATCTTCAGCATATAAATTACGAAGCCCAGTTAAAAATAAAATCTTCTATATTAAAGGAATCTTTTTTACGGATAGGATCTCTTGATCCGCCGCAGCCGGATGTTGTCCCTTCGCTTCCATTTGAGTACCGGAACAGAATGCAGTTTCATATAATCAGGCAGACGAAGGGAAGCGGTTACAGCATTGGGTTAAAAAGCCGTGCAAGCGCGGAGGTAACCGCTGTATCGGATTGCCCGGTTGCCGTTTCAGGGATAAGAGAGGTTTTAAAATCAATAACTCTGCACCGCGGACACGATTCTCAATCTGGAAAATTAATTACATTACCGCCGGAGAAGGACAGGTTTACCATTTTTTCCAAAGATGATGTTTTATTAAACGACGGCGGAGTACAGAAAGGTAAGATCAAACTTCTTGATGCGGATATACAAATTGACACGGGATTATTTTTTCAAAGTAACTGCGTCATGCTTGAAAAATTGATTACCAAACTGCGAGAAACCGCTGAAACAGCGGATCGTTCCCTGCCAATGGCGGATCTGTACTGCGGCGCAGGCACCTTCGCGTTTTTCTTAAGGGATTTGTTTCCAAAGATCATCCTCGCGGAGGAAAATAAAAACGCGGTCAGTCTCGCGCGTGAGAATCTGAAAGGCGCATGCTGCGAGTTCTTTGCGCTTCGTGATACTGAATGGCAAAAATCAATTCTCCGCCGGATAGATCGCGTACATTCAGGAATGGAGGAGTTTGGTTTCGCCGTAGTTGATCCGCCGAGAGCCGGATTATCCGCGAAACTGTCATCCGCTCTTTCGCAGGAAGGCCCGGCTATTATCGCATATGTTTCCTGCGATGCCGCTTCTCTGGCGCGTGACGCGAAGATACTTGTAAACGGCGGTTATCATCTTGAAGAACTTACTCTTTTCGATTTTTATCCGCAAACCGCGCACATAGAAAGCCTTGCTGTTTTCACAAAAGATTAATCTAAAACCGCGTTTAACCCTATATTATGGGAAGCGGAAGATCGATACTGTCATAAGGCGCCATAGCTGTCGATATATCGTTTACAATATTTATGTCTATTCCGCCGTCATTTGCCATTTTATACATTATCTGCATAGTGCTCTCGTGATTTCGCAGAGGATGGTACGGGCGTTTTTCGCTTACAGCTTGATATATATCAATACATGCCATCAGTCTTGAATTAAAATCCAGTTCCTGCGCGTTTTTTCCAAAAGGATAACCATTTCCGTTTAGTTTTTCATGATGATTCGAAGCCCATCGGCATATATCCTGGAATCCGTCAATATCTTTTAATAGTTCATATGTTATGCGCACATGTTCTTTAATTATTATATATTCATCATCTGTCAGTTTACCTGGTTTTTCAAGAATCGCGGTTGGAATTTCAAGTTTTCCCAAATCATGCAAAGCCGCCGCCAGATACAATTTTACTTTCTCTTCCCTGCTGTATTTATAATATTCTCCCATAAACCACGCCATATTCGCGATTTTCGCCGAATGCTGCCTTGTAAATAATGATTTATAATCAATTATTCTTGTTATAAAACCGGCAAGATTAAAAATGACACGATCTTCAATGTCGACAGTCCACGGTGTTAAAACAGATGTCGCTGTTTCTTCGATTACATCATCCCTGAGCGATTCGAGCGTAGTTAAATCCATGATTTCAAGCATCGCCTGCGCCGCTTTTTTACTGTATTTTACGCCGGTATCATCCTTAATTACTTTGCGGACAGAATCAAGTTCATCTGATTTTATTTTCTGTAGATGATAAATCACATCAATGGAATCGGCGATTGCAATCAGTTCGGCTTCTACGGGGCATTCTCCTGTGTGTATTCCAAAAGGTCCTTTACCGTCAGAGCGTTCATGATGATAAAGAATAAAATCTTTTACACCGGCATTTACGAGTAACGCATCTATATTTCTCTGCCCGTACTCGCAGTGTTCCTTCATTGACAAATCATAATGCCCGTTAGTGCGGGACGCGAGAATGTATTCTGTCAGGGCGTTATCATGCAAAAGAGCGCAGTTCGTCAGCCCCATTATTTCCCGGTTGTTTTTTCCAAGCAGCATCCCCATTTTCGCGCAAAGAACCGCGATTCGTTTACCATGATTGCTGCTTGCTCCCAATAATTCCTTCTCGACCGTATCAAGAGCAGACGCTATCGACTTGATAAGTGAATCCATCCGTATTGTCATAAATAAAATATAATAGAACTCCCTAATTGCCGCAATCGTATAATTCAGCTACAATATATGCATGGTTCAAAATGAAGCGTATTTTGAAAGCCACGACGGGACTAAGCTCTATCTGTACAGGTGGGCATTTGCAGAGCAGACAAAACCTAAGGCAGTACTGCATATAGTGCACGGTATGGCGGAACATGCGCTGCGTTACAGGCGGCTTGCCGAAAAACTAACCCTTGAAGGTATTGAAGTATGGGCTGCTGATCAGCGCGGTCATGGTAAAACCGCGGATCTGAATGTCAACAAACCCGGCAGGGGAGGGCTTTTAGGCCACTGCGCTGACGGAGAAGGTTTTAACCGCGTTACCGCTGATATCCGCGTTATTAATGATGAAATAAGAAATACAAAAAACGCGCCGTTGTTTCTTCTTGGCCACTCGTGGGGTTCGTTCATTACCCAGAATTATATCGAATATTCAGGCGACATTAAAATTAACGGCTGCATCCTGTCCGGTTCCAAAGGGCCAGGCGATTTTATGGTAAAAGCGGGAGTTCCCATCATGACGGTTCTTGCGGCTCTCCGCAGACAGCGTAAAGGTTCAAAAATTGCAAAGTTTCTCGCGGACGGAGCTTACTCAAAATCATTTAAACCAAACCGCACTCCGTTTGACTGGCTTAGCCGCGATGAAGCGGAGGTTGATAAATATATAGCAGATCCTTATTGCGGTTTTTTATGCTCTTCCGGGTTTTACCGCGATTTGGCGAAGCTGCTTTATAATATCCACCGGCCGGATGCGATGGCAAGGATCAATCGATCTTTGCCGGTTTATGTTTTTTCAGGAAGCGCCGATCCTGTAGGCGATATGGGGAAAAGCACTACAGCGCTTGTAAACGCTTACCGAAATGTCGGAATTAATGACTGCGAGTTTGTCTTGTATCCCGGAGCCAGGCATGAAACATTCAATGAAACCAACCGTGAGGAAGTAACAGAAAATCTTCTAGCGTGGATAAATAAAAAGTGTGAATGAGATACAGATATTCAACATCTAAAAACGGTAAACTTGAAAAAAAGGCCGTAATTTATACCTGCGATGAACATGGAATAAATTTCGCGGATGTCGACAGCGACGCTGTCGGCATAATCAAAAGATTGAAAGGCGCGGGCTTTGAAACCTACATCGTAGGCGGCGCTGTACGCGATTTAATCCTCGGAAAAAAACCGAAAGATTTTGACATTGTAAGTTCCGCAAGCCCCGCGCGGATTAAAAAAATATTCCGCAACTCAAGGATCATCGGGCGGCGTTTCCGGCTTGTGCATGTGTATTTCGGTCAGAGGATTTTTGAAGTTTCCACATTCCGTTCCATGAAAGACGGGCATACAAGCAATACCTTCGGTACAATTGACGAAGATGTACTGCGCCGCGATTTTACATTGAACGCGCTTTACTACGATCCCGAACAGCAGATTATTATTGATTATGTCGGCGGCATGGATGACATTAAAAATAAAAGAATCAAGCCGATAATTTCCATCACAGAAATTTTTTCTGATGATCCTGTCAGAATGATCCGCGCTGCCAAGTACGCCGCGAAAACCGGCTTCTCGCTGCCTATGAACTTAAAAATGAAAATGAGCAGCCAGTCGAGCCTTCTTGCCGCGATTTCTCCATCACGGCTTACGGAAGAGATTTTCAAGATCATTCATTCTGAGAAAGCCGCCGACATCGTTGACCTTCTGGATAAAATGGGGCTTTACGCTTATTTGCAGCCGCAAGCCGCTCTTCTTATGCGGAAGAACGCCGATTTCAAAAAAAAATATTTACAAGGAATGGCGGACTTAAAAAAATTGGATAACAGGCGCGGGCACGCGCTCGGTTGTCTTTTCAATGATTACCTTGAAACAACCGCCGAATGGAAACCGGGCGCGATAGAGAACTACAGGGAAGTTTACAAGGATGCCCGTTCATTTGTAATGCCGATGAACCCGCCGCGTTTTGAACTGGAAAGCGCGGTTAAAAAATTCCTATCAGTCCGGGGAATCACTATAAAAAAGATTCTGCCTAAACCTGTTTCTGAAACCGGCGATAAACCAAAAAAACGCAGAAGAAGAAAAAAGAAGAAAAATGTTAATACCGGCGGTTAGTGTGCAATGACGAGAGCGCGGCTAATAATTACCCCGTCATTCTTTTATTTTATCAATGATAATATTAACTTCCTCGATTAAAATACTTGTGTATCTTTCTATATTATCTATTATATACTGCTGCATCTCGTGGATTTTCCCGGACAGTTGAATATCATGTGGAACGTCAATTGTGATCACCAGGCGGTAACCTATATCGGTATCTTTAACATGAATCTTTTTTATTCTGATGTTCTGATTGTACTCATCAACATGATGAATAACTAAAAGGCTTAAAGCGTTTTCAGAGATGATTATTTTATTTCGTTTTGAGTATTCAGGCCTTACAACGGATTTTTCATGCAGAGTCGGAACAGGACCTAAACCCGCGGTAACGGCCTTGTCTTTATATCCGCGTCTTTTAAAAATATTTATCGCGTCATAAAAAATATTAGGATAATTCTTTTTAATTTCCACAGAAGGAACGGGAATTACATGCTTTCCTTCTATGCGCCTTGTGCGTATCGCTTTTTCAATTTCTTCCCGGGTGGCGATATCTTCTATTTTAATATATTTGGAAGGAGGCGGAAGCTGCAATCTTTCCGCGATTTTTATAACCATTTTTTCTGATGTACCCAGAATCATGATGCGTTTGAATTTTTCGCTTTGAAGGCGGCGCGCGATTTCGTCTCTGTGGGATTTCTCGTCAAACAAGGCGACTTTAACAGCCGCCATAAACGAATCTTCTGTCTTTGCGGAATGACCGGCGAGTATACGGTTATCTTTAATCAGAAGGCCGTCATCGATCATTAAATCAATATGGTACTTCTGCGCGATTAATTTTGCGTGGAAACTTTTGCCTGTGCCGCTTTCTCCGGTTAGAGCGAAGACCTTTTTCCGTTTTCTATTAAACAGAAAATCAAAAATCATCCGCTCTTAGAAGTTAGTTACCGTAGCTTCGCAGATCCGCCAGTAATTGCCTTGCGCGTTCCTGAACAGGCCTTATGTAACTGCCTTCCGAAATACGTACAAGAAGCCTGATAGCTTCGGGCGCGTCCAATCCGTTATTCCGTCTGGCGATTCTTTCAAAAGCGTCAATGGCGGCGATTGCCATAAGGTTATCGGGGTTTGTATTGTCAAACCTTGTTACGACCCACGCGATATGAATAACAGTCTCGTTGTTTTCGTTTGTTCCGATGTCTCCAAGCGATTTAATCGCTTCCTGAATAACCATCGGTTCATTTTCGTACTGGCAAATTTCAATTAAAGACCTTCTGGCTTCTTCTGTGCCTATCTGCCCTAAAAACCTTGCTGAGCGCCGTCTTACATCGGGAAAATTATTTACAACTCTGCCGTTTTCCCTGGCAACAGTCCTTCTGCCTTCTCTGGAAAGAAACTCCAGCGTTTGGCGGATCTCGTCATTTGTACTCCCGCGTCCAATCGCTTCGCCTATATAATCAAGAGCGATTAATTTTTGCTCCCTGCTGTTTGATCTTGCGGTTTCCCTGATGATCATCAGCTCTATAGATTCCTGTAAATAGGATTCCTCGACAGTCATCTGCCTTCCTGACTGAGCGGCCGCGGCCATTGTTACAATGACTGCCAGAACGATCAAAATGGAAAAACGTCTTAATGAAAACATACTAATTCTCCTTATTGTTAATTGATAATCTTCCATGCATCATCTATCTCTTCAAGATCATAAAGAATCTCGCGCTGTTCTTCACCCGTATTTGTAATACGGTTCGTAAATGCCGTCACTCTGTTACTGCTTAAAAATTCAATTTCAATTATATCAATCTGAATACGCTCGCTTGCCCTTGCCGGTACTACGACATGGGTAAAATAATCATTAAGGGTGCGCAGTACAATGTTGCGCCTTTTCATGATATTCGTCTCTGATATTCTTGCCAGGTTTTCCGCCGAAGAAATCTCGTCGATATATTCCTGGGTTAATGAAGACCTCCACGCCGCATAATTCCCGTCTCTGATTATTCTGTTCAATCCGTCGATAAACCGCCTGACTTCTTCCCTTGTGGACGCGTACTGTTCCTCTGTGATGCTGGCGGGGTCAAACCCGCGGGGTTCATCGATTACGGCGGCTTCCTCTATATTTGTTGAATCTGCCGGATATCCGTCTATTCTGTTTTGTCCGCTCTCAACCGGGGCAGATGTTGTACCGCAGGAGACGATCGTCACAAACGCTAAAAAAAACACCAAGAGGAATTTTTTATTCTCCATACGATTAATGTATACTATTTTCACGGTTATGTCAATTGTTTATAGGGAACGGCCGGCTGCCTGTGTTTATTCATCAATGAGGTTGATACTTTTTAATAATTAATATAACATAAAATTGATGATGAAAGCGGCATTTCCTGGGTCATTTGATCCTCCAACATCGGGGCATGTGAATATTATTGAACGGGCGGCCTCGATTTTTGACGAACTTGTGGTTGTAATAGCGGAAAACAGGCAGAAAAAGTACCTTTTTTCAGCCGAGGAACGGGCATCCATGATGCGGGAGCTTGTGAATAACCGTAAAAACGTGACGGTTACCATTTGCGACTGCCTTATCGTTGATTTTTTAAAGAGCAAGGGGATTAAACTCCTTGTCAGAGGGGTTCGCGGTCTTGAAGATTTCTCTTATGAGTTTGATCTTTCATTGATGAACAGAACCCTCGATCCTTATATCGAAACGATCTTTATGACGACCGACCCGGAATATTTCGTCATCCGCTCGTCATCAATCAAGGAATTGGCGTCTTTTAACGGCGATCTTCATGGAATGGTTCCTCCGCTGGTTGCCAAAGCCTTAAAAGAGAAGTATCATTGACGATAACAACGTTCAAATGCTTGCAGGATTTATTTTGACAAAAGTGTATGAATTGTCTTGACAGAATGAATTGGTTTTGTTATCTTAATATTTTAGTTAGAGAGGTTTGATTATGGCAGTACCAAGAGGTAAAACGTCAAAAGCAAGGACTAGCCGTCGGCAGTCTATTAACATGAAACTTACAGCGCCCGCGATGATCAATTGCGGCACTTGCGGCAACAAAGTTCTGTTACACAGGGTTTGCCCCAAATGCGGTTTTTATCGCGGCAAGCAGGTTATCGTACCGGATTCAAAAGTCTGATTAAATTAAGGGGAAAAAAATGGACGATTTATTTGAAAAAATGAAAAAACTCATCGCCGACAAATTAGAGGTTGATGAAGGCAAAATTACACTGGAGGCGTCATTCAGGCAGGATCTCGGCGCTGACAGCCTCGATACATACGAATTGGTTTACGCGATTGAAGAAGAGCTGGGTATAACTATTCCTGATGAAAAAGCCAATGAATTTGAAACCGTGAAGGACGCATACGAATTTATTAAATCCCAGCAAAAATAAAGACAATTCCGGCTTCGCTGGAAGCAGTAATTCACAGAGAAAAAAGAAACTGGCGGCTTTTCAAAAGGCCGCCGGTATTAAATTTAAAAATGCCGATCTTTTAAATCTTTCATTCATGCACCGTTCAATTACCAACGAGACGCCGCAGGCGCGCGGTAAAGCCAACAATGAACGTCTTGAGTTTTTGGGCGATGCCATTTTAGGTTCAGTCTGCGCCTCTCTTTTATATAAATTTTTTATGGACAAGAGCGAAGGCGATCTTGCCAAAATAAAAGCCGTGGTTGTATCAGAGGATATACTCTCCGGTCTTGCGAAAGATCTGCGCATCGATGAGATGCTGCTGCTCGGTAAAGGCGAAGAAATGTCCGGCGGCCGGACAAAGAAAGCGATTCTTGCCGACGCGATGGAAGCTCTTATCGGCGCGTTCTATCTCGATTCCGGTTACAAGGCCGCCTTTGATTTTGTCAGCCGCTGCATCAAGCCGGAAATCGAAAAAGCGGCAGGCGAAAACTACCATAAAGATTATAAATCCATCTTGCAGGAATATTGCCAAAAGCAATTCCGGTGTTATCCCGAATACCGTCTTATAAAAAGAACAGGCCCGGAACATGATCGCGTTTTCTGGATAGAAGTTCGGATAGGGGAAACAGTATACGGCTCAGGAAGCGGGCGAAATAAAAAAACCGCAGAACAAGAAGCCGCGAAGGCGGCATGGGACGCCATACCGGTGAATTGACAAATTGGTCAATGAATGTAATACTGAAACCGCGTCCGGCAAGTGCGGACGCATCCTGTAGGTGAAAGTGTATTATTTAAAAATTATGTAAAATTAAGGGTTACGTTTGGAGGTACAAATATGAACAGGGATGAATTGCAAAAGCTCTATATGGATTATCTCGTTGAAGAAGGCTACAAAGCGTCAAGCGATGATGACGGTGATATTGAGTTTAAATATGAGGGCGATCTGTACATCATGTTTGTAGACGAAAAAGACACTGAATATTTTAGAATACAATCGGGATGCGGGCTGGATCTGGATACCGAAGACGATAAATACAGAGCATTGCAGGCCGCGAGCATGGTCAACGCAGAGTATAAACTTGGAAAAATTTTTATAAGGCTTGAAAGAGGCGTTGCGATTGTGGAAACGGGGATCTTTCTTGTCAAACCCGAAGATTTTAAAATGTTTTTTAAACGCTGCCTCGGTATTCTTCAGGGTATGCTTTCAGATTTCTTCGACAAGTTGAAAGAAGATGTTGAATGATAGCGGCCAGTATACAGTGGTTTATTTTATACTAGCCGCTTGCCATTGTTAATCTTTTTCTTTTAGCAGCGCGTCGTTATTCAACACTTTAAATGAAATTGATTTCGGCGAAGCACAATCGCGTACTACGATGCCTTCTTTATCAAGGCCGCTTGGGTATTTGCCTCTTGCTTTTTCAAGCAGGGTTTCAAGGGAATAATTAAATTGATCTCCGCGTTCTTCGAGCGGGACTGTTTTTAATCCAAGTTCCGCGCATAATTTTACCGCGTCGTCGTAAGGAATGTATCTATTGGATTGCGCGTCTTTAACATCAAAAACATACCATTCAATCTCGGCAAGACGCAGCCTGTTTTTTTGAATTCCGGGGCCGCATATTTCACCTGTTAATATTATATTTTTTCCCAGTCCGGCGAGTTTTTCTTTTAAACCGTATTTATATACAGGCAGCCAGTAGAGGGCGTTCTCTTCGTCTTTAATTTCTTTATTTCTTGAACAGCAGCCTAATTTTCCGTCAATGTAATAGACAATTCCCGATGTTCCGTCCATTTTTGTAGTGATGTAATAAGACTTTCCTTTAAGCTGTTCCAAAAGTTCAAGAGCCGATTGAATTCGTATTTCATCTGATGCGGGAATCCCGTTTGGGCGGTCTCCGATAATTGTCCCGCCCGCATTCGCGGTTTCCGGAATGTACCATTTTTTTACATTGAGTTGTTCAGTAACATCCATGCCTTCTAAAAGAAGGCAGCCTTCTTGAAGGTTGTCTTTAAGTTCAGGAAATGAATCAAGCGGCAGCAAAAGCCCCTGTGAAAGCTGACCCCGCATTTTCATTGTTTTAATTCGGAAACCCTGCCCGTTATCAACATTGTCACGGTAAGAAGAGCCGCGTAAAAATTCGTAACGTTCATCCAGCGGCAGAAAACTGTCAACTTCGTAGTAAACACCAAGCTGTCCTTCCTTGAACTCATTCTTTTTAACCACGCACTGCCATCCCATGACATGCGCAAGTTCAAGAAAATCCGATTCAGGTATCGTACTAATCGCCTTTACCTTTTGAATTGTAACCAGTGATCTCATTTTTACCTCTTTGATATTTTATTTATCAAAAAACTTGCGCTTTATATTTGTTATGCGATGCTTTTAGCCTGCATTTTGACATACTACTATATATTCATATAACATTGTATTTACAGTTTTTCCTGCAATATTTGTGGGTGAATTTCTGCTTGGCATCGCTTTATTACTTAATGCTCGTTCATATGTTATTATATGCTTAAAACCATTATTCTCAAATGTTTCTGCGATAAATTGATCTGTTGGTAATACTACATTTTTTACAGTTCTATTTCCAACAACATATATTACAATACCATTTTTATTTATATTTTTAGCAATATTATTTATTGATTCCTGTAAATCAAAATAAAAAGATGATACCTCTAACGCTCTCTTTTTATCTGCCTTATATATTTTTAAAATTGATTCTGCCATACAATTATTATTCATTGTCTCAGAAACACGACTGCCACCCATTAACATACTGTCTATTTTACGGGCGTTATTTATACCTAACCATTCATTTGATAATGTAGAAAATTGCCCATAAGCGACCGTTGTTCTGCTGTCTCCATAAGGTGGACTTGTTAAAACTACATCAAAACTTTCTTTTCCATTTTGAAAAGGTTTTGAATGTATTTTCACTGATGTATACTTTTCCAATTTTGGTAAATAGAATAATTTATAACAATCTATTGTGTCGTTTAATTTTTTAAAATAAAAACTTAGCACGTCTGGATTAAAATTATTAATTTCTTCTGGTTTCATTCGGTATAACTTAAATTCATTGTTTCGAGTGTATGAACATTCCCTGACGGTTTCTGAAAACGGAACAAAAAACAAGTTTTTAACTCTTTCATTTTCTAACTTATCTATACAATATTTTATAACAGATAAATTCTTAGCAACTATTTCAGAAAACCAAAAATATATATTTGTAATTTCCGGAACATCAATTTTTTTTAATAATTTTTCATTTTTCATTATTTCAAAAACATTGTTTCTTAATTTTTGATATTCTGATTCAATTTCTTTAATATTTATTTTTGTATATTTTGCTTTAGCAATTAATACCGCTAATGGATTAATGTCAAAGCCTGACATCTTTTTTATTCCACATTCTAAACCGCATATAAAACTTGTTCCAGAACCGCAGTAAGGATCAAGCATATTACCAGTTGAAATTTTAAATTCTTTTAATAAATCAATACCTATTTGCGGTATCATTGATGCAGGGTAACGATGTAAATTCGGATAAATTGACGCATAAGATTGCCCTGTATAATCATATTTTTTATTTCTTACTACACTATATTTCATAAATCTAACACCAGCCTAAATAATTGCGGTAAACGATCTTCATATGCTCTAAAACCTGTACCATGATTTCTTGCCATTGTGCCTTTATCATGTAAACGCAAATCTACTAAAATATTTTCTGATTTAAACTGATTGCATAATAATTCAGGTGTTGTATCTTTCATGAGTTGAGCTCTTTGAAAATTAAAATATTCTTTACCATCACGCATTTCAGAGAATGCTGATACAAATATTAAGGAAGGTAATTTTTGAATAAATCTTTCTGCTAGTTTTTCTAAATACCATTCAACAACAATGGTTCCTGAAATGTGCCTCACAGCTATGGTGTCTTTTTGAACATCAAGAAAAAGCCCTGCGCTATTTGGTTTTAATGACATTGTGTAATAAAGTCCTTGACGACCGTCTCTATCAAGACTTCCATATTTTTTAACAACTTCTAATGGCTGTATTTTCCATGCTTTATTATTAAATGTGAAAAGAGTTATTAAATTATTACTATTTATCCTGTGAGCCTTTAATTCTGCTCCTTCTACGTCTGGAGAAGCGTCATTATTCTCATTAATGCCCAAAAGGGTTTCAAGAGTATAACCTATTCCTGTAGGACCCTTTCTTTGAGAGGGGACAAAATCCATTTTCTTAATTTTTTCGAATATTTCCTTAAATTCTTCAATCGTAAGCTTCAAAAACCCCTCCAAAAAGCACTATATGAATATATACCTTAAAATTCCAATATTGTCAATTTTCGTTTTTACTTATTTTTCCTTATATATTTCTATTATTTTTTAATTATTCTCAAATAAAAAGTTTCGCATAACGTTGTAGGAACCCGAGCCGCCGACTGGCGGCACTTTAAATAAAACATGAAACGAAGTTTCATGCGTTACGCCCATTTTCCTGTTGATTAACCGCAAAAAGCTCCCTAAAAACAAACAAAAAAAAGCCCGTAACACCCCTTGAATAATAATACAAAGAGGGATATATTATTATTAATGAGTACAGTCGCCTATAAAGGTATTTCTACGCTCTTTTCGCAGGTGAATTCAAATTCTCTCTCTCTTTAATTTATAGAAGAAGCTTTACAATAACACCTCCTTTACGAATTTTTTCAGGGGATAGATCCGTCTATAAAGCCAATATACCGTCTTTTCTTGGTCAAAACTCCGTATATTTAATGGCATTTGAAATAATAGCAGAAAATAAAAGGAGGGTTTTTCAATGAAGAAAAACACACTAAAAGCTATGCTAAGCACGGCAGCTATCCGAAAGATAGCGAGGAATATTGTTCTTGCCGCGATAATCGGATTTTCAATGACCACTCTGTCTTTGACAGGATGAGATACCGCCGATACACACACCTGTTCATTTAGCTCAACATGGTCAAACAATGCAACAACACATTACAAACAATGCAGTTGCGGTGAAAAAATTGATATTGAAAATCATGTCGGCAATCCTTGCAATGTATGCGGCTATAATTCAGGCGGTGGTTCATCCTATTCACTAAATGGTGTTTGGGAAAATGACAGTGGATCGCAAGTAATTGTTAGCGGAAATAGTGGTATTCTAAGTACTTTTGGTAATCTTAATTCTTTAGGGCAAGATGCTGTAAATAAAGGCTATTGGAAACTGAACGAACAAGAATGGAAGAATTTTACAAGTACAGGGGACTTAACCTGGTCAGGACAAAGAATGGGGATTACTTCCAATTCATCCAATCTAATTGCCGCTACGGGCATAACTTGGGTTAATTGTACGATTACCATGAGTGCAAATGGACAAACCATTGATGTTACCGCTGTATTTTCAAGCGGCTCTTCTACTACAACATGGACAAGACGAAGATGAGGCAGTAAAAACAACCTAAAAAGTTGTTATTAAGCGTTGGGGACACCCTAAAAAATTTTTGGGATCTGTCTCCAAGCCTTTGGGACACCAACAAAAACCATCGGGACACGTCCCAAAATTAAACAGATACGAACCTCTAAAAAAAGGGAGTATTAAATAAAATCACATATACACGGCAAGTCATTTGGCTGTTGAAAGTAATCTGCCGCAAGTCACAAATCTCATTCACCGCAGCCGGAAGGGGCGTACCGGTAAAACCATTTTTGTGGTTCTCTGCAACGTTAAACATAACAACCTCCTCCATGTAATGCAAGCAAATAAAGCTCCCCCAAACATTTTATTAAAAAAACCCGGCATAAAACCACATATACATGGCAAGTCAGGGGGGCTAGGGGATCGTAAAATAATTTTTGCAATTCTCCGCCGAAGAGACCTGTTTACTTAAATCATTAGATTTAATTTTTAAGTACAATTTTTTGATTAAAGCAGGCAGGGCTCGTAGGCGGGTTCCTGCAAATATTTTGCGATCCCCTAGCCCCCTGACTTGTCTTGTATAAATAATTTATTTACATTTTTTATTCTCAAAAATCTTCCCCGCAATTTCCATCAGCCTCTCCCGCGTATTCTGCGCAGGATCATCAAGCACTGTTTCCATAAGCTCTTTTAAAATCATTCCCATCATTTTGCCTGCGGGGATGCCGGCTGTCATCAGATCGTTGCCGCTAACGGCAAGATCTTTAAGCGAGAATATCTGCCCTTGCGCTAACAATTCGTCGATCCTATTTGCGAATGATGTAAGCGTACTTACTTTACTTTCTTTACCGGAGAAAGCGAACGTGTCGCAGCGGCGGAGGCTGTAAATATCTTTTAAATTGGTTTCTCCTACACGCGCGATAAATCTGCGTACTGCGGCGTCTGACCAGTCGTCCTGATATTTAAACATATGTTCTTTAATCAAATGACAGACAGAATCTGTAAGTAAATTGGGATAACGCAGGCGTTCCATTACAGCGCGGCACATATCAGCGGAGGCTTCCTCGTGGCGGTAAAATGTACAAACTCCGGTTTCTTCATCAATGCCGCGCACTGAAGGCTTGCCGATATCGTGAAATAGGGCGGCAAGGCGCACTATTTGTGAAAAATCCTTTTCTGCCGCGAAATCACAGGCAAGAAGTGAATGATCAAGAACATCAAACTCATGATAACCTTTCTGTTCGACGCCGCGGCACACGGCAAGTTCAGGCAGGAAAAGTTCAAGAAGCCCGGATTTTTCCATCAAAAGAAAAGCGCGTGATGGAACGTTAGACGCAAGTATTTTATCAATCTCGTCGCGCACGCGTTCCCATGATACTTTCGCGCTAATCTTAAGCGCGCCATGAATTGCGTTTAACGTGTTTGGTTCAATCTCAAAATCAAGCTGAGATGCGAAGCGTACGGCGCGAAGAGGGCGAAGCCCGTCCTCGTTGAAACGATCTGCGGCGTTCCCCACACAGCGTATAATACGCGCCGTTATGTCTTTTTTTCCGTTAAACGGATCGACAATATGCGCGTCGCTCAGGCGGAGAGCTATGGCGTTCATCGTAAAATCACGTCTTGAAAGATCCTCGTTTATATCGGCAGAGTAGCTGACCTGATCCGGCCGCCGCCCGTCTGTATAGCCTTCTTCAATTCTGAATGTGGTTACTTCGATACTTGCTTTTTTATAAAGAACTGTTACAGTTCCGTGCTTGATACCGGTCGGTACAGTCTTGCCGCCTATGCGCCTAACAATATCCGTAACTTCACCGGGAAGCGCGTTTGTCGTCAGATCCCAGTCATGTACCTTTTTCCCCATCAGCATATCCCTGACAGCGCCGCCCACAAGATAGATTTCTTTCCCGCTGCTGTTAAAAACCGAGGCAATTTCCTTTAGAATCGGATCAATTCTCAATTGATTATTCCCTGTTAAATCAGTATACTTTTTTTAGCGAAATTATGCCACGAACAATGCTGAAGAATAAGTAATATAATTTGAGGTTAAAAAAGGTGATAATTTGTTAGGTATAATTTTTACAGGCGGTCAGGGGCCGTTGGCGCAGGATATTAAAAGGCTGATCGGCGGCGAAACGAAGGACGCGATTTTTGTTGCCGCCGACTCAGGGCTTGCCGCGGTTATAAAAGCGGGGTTTAAACCTGATTGGGTTATCGGCGACATGGATTCGCTTGAGGACGCTTCTTTACTCGATGCCGTTCCGCCGGAGAATATTATCAAAATGAAACATGATAAAGATTACACCGATACCGAACTCGCTTTTTCGCTCGCCGTTGAAAAAGGCTGCGATAATATATGGATAATCGGCGGCGGCGGCGGAAGGATCGATCATCTTTTTGGAATACGCTCACTTTTTGAAAGGGCGATTTTTCCGAACCGCTGGACTACCGATTCCGCTGATATTCAGTGTATTGATTCGGAGGCTCAACAGTCAGAAATATCATTTTCCGGTAAGCATGATACTCCGGTCACGGTTTTCCCGCTTGGAGCCGGACCGTGGGACGCAGAAAGTAATGGTTTAAAATGGCCGCTTAAAGGACTTCACTGGGATCGCGGTTTTTTCAGTTTGAGTAATACAGCCGTGGATGGCGCCTTTTCGGTTAAAGCGCGGCAAGGCCGTTTTATGGTAATATTACCTGTGTTTAATTAGGAGCAATTAATGTCGGCTATATTGATGGACGGGAAAGCGCTTGGACAAAAAATTCGCGAAAGCGTAAAATTGAAAGCCGCGGAATTAAAAACGAAAGGAATCTCGCCCTGTCTTGCAGTTATACTAGCCGGTGAAGATCCGGCGAGTCTTTCGTATGTTAAGTCCAAAGAGAAAGCGCTTGACGAAGCCGGGATGGAAAGCCGCGATATCAGGCTGCCTGAAGCAGTAAGCGAGGCTGAACTTCTGGCGGTTATTGATAGACTCAACAATGATGATAAGGTTCACGGCATTCTGGTTCAATCTCCTCTGCCCCGGCATATTAACGAAAGAAAAATCATCGCGGCAGTTTCCCCTTCAAAGGATGTTGACTGCTTTCATCCTGTTTCTGTCGGGAATTTGATTCTTGAAAGACCCGGCTTTTTACCGTGCACTCCGCACGGAGTTCTAATGCTGTTACGCGAATATAACATCAAGGTCGCGGGCGCGGATGTTGTGATTGTCGGAAGATCTGATATAGTCGGGAAGCCGCTTGCTAATCTTTTAGTACGCCGCGAATATAACGCGACAGTTACCGTCTGCCACACAGGCACAAAGGATTTGAAGTTCCATACATCGAAAGCGGATATATTAATTGCCGCCGCCGGAAACCCTGAGTTTATAAAACCTGATATGATTAAACAGGGAGCAGTAGTTATCGACGTTGGAATTAACCGCGTGCCTGATCAATCGGCGAAAAAAGGTTACCGCGTGTGCGGCGATGTCGATCCGGCCACCGCTCAAAAAGCCGGTCATTACACGCCGGTACCCGGCGGAGTAGGCCCCATGACAATTGCCATGCTTATGCAAAATGTAGTCGAAGCCGCCGGTACGCTTAATAAACCCGGCAGTGTGAAAAATCCGGGTGCGGAGGTAAAGTAATGTCAGATGATCCTGAATGGAAGGACGCGAATCCAAAAATTGAAAATATGCCCAATAAAGGCAAGAACGCGATTTTATTCATCGCGGGCGGCCTCGCTCTTATAGTTCTGACGATTGCCGGAATCCGCATTCGTCCGCTTGGTTTGATGGTAGGAGGATTTACTTTTATTTCCGGCCTTATGATGCTGGTGCGAAGAAGGCAGTTTTTCTATAAACCCGGCCTTATCGTATCAGTCTGCGGATTTTTTCTGTTACTCGCAAATCCGCGTTTTGGGGTAGTAGCGGGTTTCGCGGCGTATTTTTTAATTATCGGCGCTGTCGGCCTTGCGGCTTTCGGATTGTTTCAAGCGATTAAACTTGCCTGGGATATTTGGCGGTTATCATAGAAAGGAGAAAATAATGTTTGAAGTTCAAAAAAAAGATGATGTTCCAACAACAACCAGTTTATCCAAACTCGGCGTATCAGCCGTTGGTTACAGCGCCGCCGGAATTTTTCTTATAGTATTAAACGCCGTAGCCAGCCTCAGTGTACCCGGCCTTATCGTAGGCGGCATTGTTTTATTATTGGGACTCGGCTCTCTCGCATCGAAAGATCCCGCCGACAAAAAAGCCGGTGTCATCATAACATCGGCAGGCACTCTGACCATACTGTCAAAAATCGGCATCCCCTTTATCACTCCCGTCTCCGGCGCTCTTCTAGGCATCGGCGCAATCGGCCTTCTAGGCATGGGCATCTGGAACGGCATAAAGTTCCTAATCGGATTAAGAAAAAGAAATAGTTAGGGACTAGGGAATAGGGGTTAGGGAATAGTAACTGAGGAAGCGTGTAATAATTTTTTAGGAGTTATTTATGGGCATTATGATTCCATATTTTCCAAAAGATATGGTTATTAAATTAGCTGAAATTTCAAAAGCAGATACTTTTATTGAAACAGGAACTCATTATGGCGGAACATCTAAATGGGCATCAACACAATTCAAAAAAGTCCATACTATTGAATTATCCGAATTTATATTTAATAAAACAAAGGATGAACTATTATCTTATGGGAATATATCTCCATATTTAGGAGATTCTAGTAATCTTTTATCAGAAATATTGAAAAATATTGACAGTAATTTAGTTTTTTGGCTTGATGGTCATTATGCGGGAGGAGGTACAGCAGGAATAGATAATCCATGTCCATTATTAAAAGAAATAGAAATTATTATAAAAAGGAAAAATGAGGATATTATAGTTATTGACGATGCCCGGTGTTTACTAGAAGATACAAGTTGGCCGTCATTGTATCAATTGTATAAAAAAATAGAAACAACATCAGTTGAAAAAAAATTCATTTTATCTTGTGATGATAATATATATATCATTCCCGATCAAGATAAATATAAAGAACCTTTGTTGCAATATTCATTAGAAAGGAATGTAATTTTATGGAAACAGGATTATGATATAAGGAATCCAAGTATTAAGAAAAGTTTTGTAAAAATATTAAAGAAATTAAGATTATATAATTTTTGCCGAAGTATTTATAAAAGTTTTAAAAAATAATAAAAGCTAGTTGCCGTCAGTGGAAATGGTTAATGTAGTTGATAAAACGGTACTTAACAAATGGTATACGCTTCGCCGCATTTGAGGCAGGGAACATTTGCTTCGCAAAATCCTATTTCCCGCCCCAAGCGTCGTATACCTGTAACATCAATACAGCCATGTCAAGTCAGGGGCTGGAGGATCGCAAAATAATCTTTACGGTTCCCTGCATGAAATATCAAGTAATAAATGTCAATACAGCCATGTCAAGTCAGGGGCTGGAGGATCGCAAAATAATCTTTGCGGTTCTCTGCGTAAGAGACCCGTCCGGTTATATTTTATTAATCTAAGAATGAAGTATAATAGATTAAACGATCGGGGCTCTGGAGCAGGTTCCTAGCAAACATTTTGTGATCCTCCAGCCCCTGACTTGACATGACTACATTGAAATGGAGCCCATGAAATACTTCTTCGAAACCTATGGATGCCAAATGAACAGCGCCGAATCAGCGGCGCTTTCTCTTGTCTGTAAAGAACTCGGGTGGGAGAAATCTCTTGACGGCTTGGACGCTGACCTTGTGCTTCTCAATACATGCTCTGTGCGGATAACGGCGGAGAAACGCGCGTTCGGACGCATTGCCCATTACGCCGGAATCAAGAAAAAACAAAAACGAAACTTTACGCTTGTTGTGGCAGGCTGCATGGCGCAGAGGCTTGGAGGAAAATTACAAGAGCAATTTCCACAGGTTGATTATGTTATGGGAACGTCTTCGCGTCAGATGTTTCCTCTGATACTCAGAGCCGCCGAAAACGGAGAGAAAGCGATCTTCAATATAGAAGAAAAAGCCGTGTTTTCTTTTTCAGATTCTCATCATGATGTTGATCTTGAACAAGGCATGAGTTTCCGCAGTTTTATTCCAATCATGCACGGCTGCGATAATTTCTGCTCCTACTGCATCGTTCCCTATGTGCGCGGCAGAGAAGTGTCGCGCAGCCCGGAAAATATTGCGGACGAGATCCGTCTTGTCGCGGAAAGGGGAGTGCGGGAAATCACGCTTCTGGGACAGAATGTAAATAATTACCGCCGGGAAGATGGATTTGATTTCGCCGCCTTGTTAAAATATATCGTTCCTGCCGCCGCCGGAAGCGGAGTAAAATGGATCCGTTTTCTATCCGCGAATCCTGTCAATTTTTCGTCTAAAACGATCGAAGTCCTTGCGGAAAATAAGGTTTTCTGCCGTCATCTGCATCTGCCTGTCCAGCATGGTTCCGACAATGTGCTTAAAGCAATGAACCGCGGTTATACGCGGGATCGTTTTCTTCAACTTGTAAGGGAAATACGCGCCGCGATGCCTGGTATTACCTTGTCTACGGATATTCTAATCGGTTTTCCGGGCGAGACAGAAGAAGATGTTGCTATGACCCTCCATTTAATGGAAGAAATTAAATTCATCTATTCTTTTATGTACCATTTTAATCCGCGCGAGGGGACAAAGGCCTTCGATTTGCCCGGAAGGATCGGCGAGGATGAAAAAAAAGAAAGGCTTTCCAGAGTGATAAAACTCCAAAAAAAACACACAACTGAGCTGTTAAAAAGCCGGATTGGCAGCACTGAGATCGTATTAATAGAGGGAATTTCGCGAAAAAATGCCGATGAATTAATAACAAGGACTGAAAAAGACGAAATGGCGGTTGTTCCCGGCCCCAAATCAATGATAGGTTCCTTCGGCGTTCTTACGCTTTCATCCCTGAAGGGTAATACGTTCCGCGCGAAGGAATTGTCATTAGTTAAGTCCTAATATTCAGTTACGTTAAAAAGGAGTTATTATGCCTTGGCGTTTGATCTTTTCTATAATCATTTTTGCGTTGTTTCTGGTTTTTATTACCCTCAATCTGGAAAACAGTTGTAATATCAGTTTTGGTTTTACCGCGATCGAAAACGTCCCTGTATTCATTACGATATTTGTTTCTTTTGCTATGGGGCTAATTTGCGTTCTGCCGCTTGTTCTTTATATCAGAATAAAACGTAAAGAAAAAAAAGTAAAAGAAATCGATCCGGAGCCGGATGCTCCTTATATGGACATTCCGCCCGCTGATGAAAATATTAAAAAAGACGCGGCTTCAGCAAGGGAAAGATTTTTCGCGAAAAGAAACGATAAAAAGAAATGATCAATCCTGATAAACATTTTAATTTTTTCTTTTTTCTGATGATAGTCTTATCGGGCTTAACCGGGCAAGGAACGCTCTTCGCACAAAACGGCGTTTCACTTGACGTAGAAATCCGTAATATCGAAGCGGCCGCCGCAAGGCAGGGTATTCCGCAGGCGGAACGTCATGACGCGCTTGTCCGTCTCGCGCGGCTTCGCCAGTTGACAGGCGACATTGAAGGCGCGGCGAGGAACTGGCTTGACGCAGTCACCGCAGTTTCAGGACAGATTGATGATAACGCTCTTCTTTCATGCGCCTATTGTCTTGCCGCGATGGGTGAGTGGGACAGGGCATTGACTGCGCTTGAACCGCTTCTGTCTAAAAGCATAAGAGCGCGTTTTTTGGATGCCAGTATCAAGGCAATTAACACAGGCGACCTGTACGGTCTTGGAGTTCTGGCGGACAATCCCGATTATTCAGAGATTAAAAATGAAATAATTTTTATATTATGGAGACTTTCAAATGGAAACGCTTCTGAAAGATGGCGGCGGCGTTTGATCGATGAATTTCCGCAAACGCCGGAAGGACGTCTCGCTTCCGGCGTTGACTCTTCGGCAATAATCGTAAGACCCAGCCCGTTCTGGTTTTTCGCCGGCGGCCTTGATTCGCTTGCTCTGATGGAAGGCATCAGCCGTCCTGCTTCACGTCCGGCTCAAACTGTTCCCGCGCAAGCTCCCGCGCCGGCAGCTTCTGCGCAAGCATCTCCGGCACCAACAGCTCCCGTCCAAAGTACAATAACACCCCCTCAAACCGCAGCCGTTCAGCCGGCGCGGTTACAAACAGGAATTTTCAGCCGCGAAGTAAATGCCCGCGCGCAGTCAGACGCGTTAAGGCAGGCAGGTTTTTCTTCAACAATTGAACCGCGCACTGTTAATAATAATGAAATGTGGGCGGTAACCGTTCCCGCGGGTTCTGATGCATCCCGCACCGCAAACGCTCTGCGGACAGCCGGCTTTGAATCTTTTCCTGTAAGATAGTATTTATTCGAATCACGCGAACCAATACGAATTTTAGATTCGATATCAATAATTTTATTCCTAATGTTTTTTCCCAAAAAATATATCCTCTTGGCGAAAGGATTCAAATTGTGTAATGTTAGTACAAGGATGGAATTATGAAAGCGTATTCACAGATGAACAAAGCGGAGTTGTCCGCGTTAAAAGATGAACTTGAAAAAACTTTATTAAAACATAAAGAGAAAGGCAAAAAACTTAACATGACCCGCGGCGTCCCTTCAGATGAACAGCTTGCTCTTTGCAATGATATGCTCACATGCCTTTCAGCGGATGATTATCTTTCGGCAAGCGGAGCCGACTGCCGCAACTATGGCGGGCTTGACGGCATCATCGAAATGAAAAAAATATTCGCAAGCCTTCTTGATTTAACTCCCGAAGAGATCATTGTCGCCGGTAATTCATCGCTCGCCCTTATGTTTGACAATGTTGCGGTTAATATGTCGCACGGTGTAAGGGACGGAGAACCCTGGCAGCATCAGGGGCAAGTAAAATTTTTATGTCCTGTTCCCGGTTATGACCGGCATTTTACAATATGTAAATATTTTCATATCGATATGATTCCGGTACAGATGGGTCCTGACGGTCCCGACATGGATATGATCGAAAAAGCAACATCATCCGATCCGATGATTAAAGGGATTTGGTGCGTGCCTAAATATTCAAACCCGACGGGCATTGTTTATTCCGCTGAAACCGTAAGACGGTTCGCGAATTTAAAACCTGCCGCGAAAGATTTCCGCATCTACTGGGACAATGCTTACGGTTTCCATGATCTTGGAAACGAGAAAGCGGTCATACCGAATATCGTCCGTCTCTGCGAGGAAAGCGGTAATCCCAATATGGTTTATGTCTTTGCTTCTTTTTCAAAGGTGAGTTTCGCCGGAGCCTCCGTTTCCTGTATGGCTTCTTCTAAATCCAACTGTGAATTTATTAAACAGCGCCTTACCGCGCAGACAATCGGTCCTGATAAATTAAACCAGCTCCGCCATGCGCGTTTCTTTAAAGATGCCGCGGGTGTAATGGCGCACATGGAAAAACACGCCGCGATTTTAAAAAATAAATTCCGCCTTGTATTTGATACTCTCCGCCGTGAACTTGACGGTCTTGGTATTGCGGAATGGACAGAACCATCGGGCGGTTACTTTGTTAGCTTTAATTCCGCTCCCGGCTGCGCTAAACGTATTGTCGATTTATGCGCACAGGCCGGCGTCGCTCTGACTCCCGCGGGCGCGACATATCCCGACGGGAATGATCCCCGCGATTCCAATATCAGAATCGCGCCGACATATCCGCCGCTTGCGGAGCTTGCCGAAGCGCTTGATATTTTCTGCGCCGCGGTGAAACTTGCATCTGCGGAAAAATATCTGTCCTAGGCGGTTTATAAACCGGCTAAATCATAGTTAATCTTTTTGTTGATAATTTGAGTGACTGCCGTCATAATGTGATAAATTATTTTACAGGAGCGTAAAATGGCAAAAACAGAAATTGACAAACTCGGCTGGTTTGTAGGTCTTATCCTTACAATCTTTTTGGATCCGCTTGTACAGGGAATAAACCGCATACTCCGCGGCAAAGCGATTATCGGACTTTTATGGATCATTACAGGCGGCATCTTCGGACTTGGCTGGATCATTGACATAATTACAATGCTTTTCAAAAAGGATATTACTTTCCTGGCTTAATTATTATAAACCCGGATATTTATTAAGTTTAGCGTACGTTCGTTATCAATAAGTGATTTCTCCAAATGGCTGTCCATGTCTACCGCAGGGTATGCAGGAAGCCGGTTGGGAATTTCTTCTTGACACACAGCCTATAAAATGTATATATAAAAACACAGAGTTTTTATGATATCCGCTGCCTAATACATAACTTCGCGGCGCCGGACGGCGGTTTCATAAAGTCAAGCATACATTTTTTACAGCCGCGGATTTGGAGGTTCTTATGGGTTACATAGACAACATTATCAGCATTATCGAAAAGAAAGATGCGGGGCAGCCTGAGTTTATCCAGGCCGCGAAGGAAGTTCTTGAGTCGCTGCGGATCATTATGGATCAGGACAACGTATACGAAAAAGCCGGTCTTCTGGAACGGCTTATTGAACCTGAACGCGCGATTATTTTCAGGGTTCCCTGGATTGACGATGCGGGCAAGGTGCAGGTAAACCGCGCTTTCCGTGTAGAGTTTAATTCCGCGATCGGCCCTTATAAAGGCGGCCTTCGTTTTCATCCATCCGTAAATTTAAGCATCATTAAATTTTTAGGATTTGAGCAGACCTTCAAGAACTCGCTTACAGGTCTTCCAATGGGCGGCGGTAAAGGCGGCAGTGATTTTGATCCAAAGGGAAAAAGCGATAACGAGGTTATGCGCTTCTGCCAGTCGTTTATGACAGAGCTATACCGTCATATCGGTCCCGATACCGACGTTCCCGCGGGAGACATCGGAGTAGGCGGCAGGGAGATCGGTTTTATGTACGGGCAGTACAAACGCATTGTTAATAAATTTGAAGGAGTCTTAACAGGTAAGGGAATCGGCTGGGGAGGATCGCTTGCCAGAACCGAAGCCACAGGTTACGGGCTTGTTTATATTGTAGATGAATATTTAAAATCCAAGAGCGACAGCTTTAAAGGAAAAAAAGTAGCGATCTCAGGCAGCGGAAACGTCGCCATTTTCGCGGCGCAGAAAGCGATGTCTCTGGGCGCGACAGTGGTAAGCGTGTCCGACAGTAACGGCTATATTTTCCATAAAAGCGGTATTAACCTTGATACTGTAAAGGATATAAAACTTTTAAAAAGGGAAAGGCTTACAAAGTACGCCGAGACCCACAAAGATGCCGTTTATACCGACGCGCAGAAGGGCAGAGTATGGGACATTCAGTGCGATATCGCTCTTCCGTGCGCAACGCAGAATGAGCTTCTCCTTGAAGACGCGAAAAAACTTGCCGCTTGCGGATGCAAGGTTGTCGGCGAGGGAGCGAATATGCCCACAACGATGGACGCGACAGAATGTCTTCTTTCAAGCGGAGTCGCCTTCTTCCCGGGTAAAGCCGCCAACGCCGGAGGGGTCGCAACATCAGGGCTTGAAATGTCGCAGAACTCCGCGCGCCTTTCGTGGTCTTTTGAAGAAGTTGACGCAAAACTTAAAAATATAATGGCAGGTATTTTCCGCAACATGGACGATGCCGCAAAAGAATACGGCAAACCCGGCAACTTTGTAATCGGCGCAAACATCGCCGGTTTCAAAAAAGTAGCAAGAGCAATGCTGGATCAAGGTGTTGTCTAAGTAGTTAGGGGATAGGATTTAGGGAATAGGGGATAGATTTTTTATTAGTCTATTTCTAACTAAGCTTTGTTCCTTAAATCCTAACTAACCCCTATATCCTAACCCCTATTCCCTAGTTTACGGGTGTTAGTGTAATCGGGGGATCAGGCAGATCTAGTATGCCTGTTACGCTCAGGCGTATGCGGTTTAATATTTGCACGCCCGCGCCTGATTCAACTCTGTAGATCATTCGGTTCTCTTCATTTCCGTCTGTCGGGCGCAGTTCCAGAAGATCATAATTTTCCACGCTGAAAAAGATATAACGCCCTCTTCGTGTGTTCGCTCCTGCTGTGATGGAATATTCGCCCGATTTATTAAAGGTGAGCCTCCCCCATGATGAATCAAAAAGCGCGTCCACAGCGGGGCTTAGCACTGAAGCGGCTTCACGCGGTTCCGCTATACCTGCTCTGCGGTAAGTGCCGTCCCACGCCGTACTTGCCGTAATTCTTAAACGGACATCTTCTATAACTCTCATTCTTATGCTGTCAAGCGATTCCAGTTCTATGTCAATAAAACGCAGCAATGTACTTATCGAAATATTCTGGCTTCTTATATATACACCGTATCTTGTAGGAGTTGAATTCTGCCAGCGGAAAACCTGCTGAGCGTCATCTCCGTAAAAGATCACTTCTCTTCCCGATGGATCAAAATAAATATACTGTCTTGAATTGATGGTGCCGTGCGGGCTTACAAAGTACCAAAGATCATTTATAAAATTTTCAAAGACTCCGGGAGCGCCGCTTAATAGTTCCCTTAAGCGCCTCTGTTCAATTTGCGAACCGGGAACTCTTGAAACTCTTATCTGTTCATATCTTTGGCTGGATGAATTAAATGAATAAATTGTTTCGATCTGATCCAGTATATTCGCGGAAGAAGTGTCATGGCTGTAGGACGCTATATTGTAACTTGCGCCTCTTGTAATCCCCTGAAGATATGCCTGAGAGCGTGTTGTTTCTTGAATAACGATAGAGCCTGAAATTTGCAGTTCCGCGATTCTTGTATAAGCCTGCCGTGCCGGCTGTCCCTGCGCTCTTCTGAAAATTGTCATCGTATGCTCATTACGGGAATTCATTCCTGTTACAATAATGCAGTTGTTCCTGTCGCCTATCAGATCCTGGCTGTAAATGGAAATAGTTTCGGCGCGGGTTGCTGCGATCGGCACGTCCCACATACGCCTGTAGATGCGCGTGTTTTCGTCAATGCTTAAAAATGTAATATGTATCGGGCTTCCCGCGTCTCCCCTGCGGTAAACGGCGAACTGCTCTTCCGCAAGGCCTTCCTCGCTTTCCTTATTTAAAACGGCGATTACGGATTCGCCTTCTTCCATCGGAATTTTGGTGCTAAGGTTTTCGTCCCATGCGTTAGAGTTTTCAATTTCCATTATCGAGTATGATCCGGCTTCCAGCGGAGTAATAATTCTTGATCTATGTTCTTCTGTTTCTTTCTGAGGGATAAACCTTTCCCAGAATCCTGTCGCGAGAACGACGATAAGAGCAATTGATAATAAGACAATGCCTATGTAAAAACCGATTGATGATTTTTTCACTGAGTGGAATTCCTTTGTGCGTTTATTATAGAGTAAGTTATTACCGGAAAAAAGCGGCAGCCGCCCTTTGCACCCTTGTATCCATATTCAGACCGACAACAATCGCGCGCCATGATGTAAATTCCTCTACCCTCGAAAAACGAAGCAGGTTTGCGTTCGGACCTGTAAGGACGGAAGAAAGCGCGGCCGTAGACGCGCTGATCAAAAGGGTGTAATCATACGGTGAACCATTCCTTCCCGCAGCCTCTCTTAACGCGCCTGAAAAATCCGGATTGTTTCCCGAAGGCGAAATTTCCCGTATGCTTCTGTATGCGGCCTCTTTCTCGGCAGTGCCGGATATGGTACCTGAATAAATTACCCTTGCCTGCGTACCCGCGCTCCAGATCGTAACATTATCTCCCTGAACCAGAATCTGGTCGAGGCGCTGGCAAGTCCAGGATGTAACATCATCCTTAATTGCGGCAAGTGATACAGAGCTGTCAATTATTAAATTTACATTTATCGGGTTTCGCTGAGCAGACAATGGAGAAGCGGCAAAAACCGTCAATACCAGAAAAATCAAAAAACCGGCTGTGCGGCCGCTTTTCCGTTCAAAGGGTGTCTTAGGTGTACCTTTTTTCTTCATATATGGATTGTAACATATTTAAATTGGAATGACTAGTTTAAATTGAAAGCTAATTTCAGTAAAAAAGGCTTTACATATTGCGTAAAAGTATGATATTCTTTTAGCTAAGTAGTAGTTTATATTAAATTTACAAGGAGAGTTATATGGGATCAATTGATCTGCCCAAATCGCCGAATGTATTTCATCCGGAGAAACCGAGTGCAGTCGGTTCACGCAATTCGTTATTTCAGGAATACCGTGACCAGCAGGCTGAAGTTAATTTATTGCTGGAGGAAGAGACCAATAAGGTTATCCACCACCTGACAGCCAGGCTGCCAAAGGACGTTCTTGAACGTCTCGATGTAATGGGCGGCCTCAAAGAGAAGCTGTACAATTACTTCAATCAGAACTATCAGAACATGTTCAATCGTTACATGGTAACGAGCGAAGATGAAATGGTAAAGAAAGTCAGGAACTTTATTGATAAAGAAGAACAGAAAGTTCTTGTGCGCTATTCACCGAAAGAAATCGCGGACCTTCTTGACGCTGTCGGCGGCGCTGACAAGTTCAACACAGGCGAAATTGAAAAATCAGTAGTTAATATGTACGGCCATTTGCAGGGCCACATCCAGAGGGGTGTCAACGAACTCGAAACCCATACTAACAGCATCCTCCGCCAGAAGACAGACACCGGCGCTTTCGTCCGCGGTGAAAACGCATACTCAATTGTTAAGTGCGCTTTCAAAGATAACCAGATTAAACCCAAAACGATTACCGATGTAAAACTTTCTGTAAACATTCTTGACTCAGAGCTTATTAGCCCGATTTTCCATTATCAGGTAACTGTAGAATACCTTGTCAAAGATCTGATCGCCAAACACATTATCGACAGCATCGATAAAGTAATCGAACAGGTTAAAGACGAAAGAATGGAAGGACAGCTTGATGAGCTTTCGGACAGCGAGATCATCTTCGCCAAATTGGGAAGAGTTGAATCATTTACCGATGACGATACCGAGAATCCCAAATCCAAACGTTATTCCTATATCGCGAAAACACTGATGGACAGGCTGCACGACCTTCGCGCGGAAATTGATCCTGAAGCATTTGACGCCATGAATGTCCGCGAGAACATCAAAAAGATCGTCGACATGGAAAATATCCGCAACCGCGGCTTTAACACGGCGATCAACTCGATCACTTCGATCCTTGACACATCCAAGATGGGTTACCAGTACATCGAAAACCTTAAAAACGGCCGCGAAGTAATTATCCGCGAATACGAAGACACTGATGTTGCCAATCTGCCGGACGAACGCTATCAGATTAAGATGCGGTATTTCGACAATGCGCAGCTTATCGAAGACCGCAAGGCCTATGACGTTCAGCTTAAGAGCTTTGAAACAGAAATTCAGCATCTTTGGGATGTCCTTGAAGTAATTTATCAGGACAAAAAAGGCTCCAATATCGTCGATTTTGACGATTTAGCCGCCAAGAAGAAGAGCAGAATCCAGAAAGGCATCAAAGAAAAGAGCGGCGAGCCGCTTTACGAAGATATTGCCAAAGTTTGGGACGAAATCTCCTTTGTCAAAGCCGCCGAAACTGAAGTTGAAAAAGCAAACCGCACATATGTCTTTGAAAAAGACAGGATCCGCACAAGAATTATCAGAATGCGCGACAGAATGAAGGTAATGTACGATTACCTGTTCCCCATCGAAAGACGCGTAATGGAAGAAAGGCTCGCATGGCTTGAAAGCGAATATTTCAGATTCGATTATATGATCAATCCGTACCACCTTCAGCCGGGACTCCTCCTTGATGTCGATATTACATCAATCAAGAGGAAAAAAGTCACACTCGATGCTATGGCGAACGTGCTCAACGAATTCCTCCACGGCGTGAGCAAAGGCTTCCAGGATGCTGCATTCGCTTCATTCAGCCGCAGAAGATCAACAGTCCGCGAAGACATTAACCAGTCGTTCAGCAGCGTAACAACCGAAGAAGAAACATCGACCGCTGTTGTAGCGCAGGCAACCCCGAAGAAAGCGCTTCCGGCAGGAAAAGCCGGAGCGGCTAAAACCGCGGCAAAGAAGAAAGGTGTAGTTGACGCGAAGAGCAAGAAGAAAGCTCCTGCGCGCGGCGGCGGCGGCGGTATCGTAGAAATGTAAACAGGAAACACAGGGAAACATGTTTTCACAGCGCCCCGGAAAAAATTCTTGGGGCGCTTTTTTTTGCTATTTAATGTTTGCCGGTAAATTTCTTTATTGGCAAATTTCATTTTTTAGGAGGATATATGGCTGATAATGCAAATCTTGAAGTACTTTCTACACGTACTGGTTTTAACAGCGCAGTAAGACACATTAAAAAAACAGTTGAGATTGGAGGGGAAGCAGGGAACCTTGGCGATATTATTTATGAGATGGATGATGAGGAATTTGCCGGAAAAGCCGGGCTGCTTTTAAGAATGCTGCTCGTGGATAAATTAGGCTATAAAACAGCATCCGCAAATTTAAGCACAACAGTTGATGATTTGTCGGTTCTTGCGAAAGAATTCGGTAAATGGAGCGGCGTAGATCTTGTCGCGGCATATTATCACCCGGAACTGGGTTTATTAATAGCGAATCCTAAATCCGCCGAAGAGCTTTCAGGTTTCGGAGAACTTCGCAAAAGAGAATTGCTTGTTGTTTACGCAGGCCTTCAGGGTAAGGAAACCGACGATAACTGTCAGAAAGCGGCAGACCTTGCCGTTAAATTATTTGAAGGATCAAAAGTAACTGTTCCCGCCGCGTTTACAAAGGGTAAGTTTACCGTTAAAAAGGTATCAAAACCTGATAAAGAAATGGATGCGGCTCCTGTAAAGGCAAAAGCGGCTAAAGCAAAACCGGACGCGAAGAAGGCCGCGGCTCCCGCGAAGAAAGCGGCGGCAGAGCAGCAGGTAAAAGCTCCGGCAGGACCTTCAAAAATGACACCCCGCTATGCGGTAGTTGTTCAGAATGAGCTTTTCCATAACGGAAATGTTGAAGCATGGAAAAGGATCATCGCAAGTTATAAAGCAAAGCATCCTACTCTGGAAGTATTTATATACTATGAGTGTGAGAGAATTCTTGACATAAACTCGCTGTTTAAATGGGGCAAGGTAAAGCATGGCAGCGCCATCGAGTTTGCCATAGCCGGAAACGAGATTCAGGATGTTGCGAAACTACAGCGATATCTGGCACAGGGTGCGAGCCATATGTTTGAGGCATTCCTGCGCGGGCCGGTTAGCACCGTGCTTAAACTGTTTTAAAAAGGAAATTATATGGACTCAAGAATACATTTTTTCAGCCAGAAGGACGTTATTCCCGCTAAAGTTAATACTGAGCTTTTAGGCATCCGCGGGAGGCAGGCAAATGAATTCGCGGAACTGGCTTTTCCCATTTTACCGGGAGTAATTCTCGATACCGAACTTGCTTCGGAATTGGATTCCAAATCAATAAAAAAAGATATAAATGATCTTCTTGTAAAATGCGCGGATCTTGTAGGTAAAAAATTCGGCGACATGGAAAATCCGATGCTGGTTAAAGTGATCATATCGTCGAACATGGCAATCACGACATACCCGACCCTTCATAACTTTGGACTTGTAAGACCGACCATCGACGGATTCGCGAAGTGGGTCGGCGCTGATTTCGCCGCGAACGAGGTTCTGTTCCTTATCCACGGGATGATGATGATCGAAGAGCGTATCAGGGATCTTGAAAAAAAGGAAAAGGAAAAAGAGGAAGTATCGCAGAGGATTAAACTTTTAAAACGGATGCTCGGCATTAAAGGACCATCCAACGCGCTGCACGGCGAAGAAGATAAAACGCCGCTTCCAAAAAGAAAAACCGCGCTTGAATATATGGACGAGTATGCCAAATATTTCCCCAAAGGTTTTTTCGATGACGCGCAGACTCAGCTTCTTTGTACGCTTGATGAAATTTCAAGGATGTTAAAAATTGACGAGCAGAATGACACCGATACGGCGCTTTTAATTCAGCCGATGGTTTACGGCAATTACGGCAAGGATTCCTGTTCAGGTTATTTCTTTAGCCGCAATGTCGTAACAGGCGAAAAGAAACTTCAAGGAAATTATTATACAGGTAAGTTCAATGAAATTGGCGAGACCGGGCATGAAATTAATAAAATCGACGCGGCTCATTTAAAACAACTTGAAAAGATCGCGTGGACACTCGAAGACAAGTTCAAAGAAATCAGACAGGTTCGCTTTACCGTAGAAAACGGTAAACTGTGGCTCATTGAACAGAGGCTTGTCGATTCAAAGTCAACTCAATCTGATCTTAAGCTCCTCCTTGATCTCCAAAAACGCAAGATAGTCGATTCTGCCCATGTAGTAAAAGCGATTGACCCGTTAAGGCTTAACGAGATTCTCCATCCTGTAATAAATCCGTCGAGCGTAAAGGGATTAAAAGCATGGAAGGGAGGCATTGCCGGCGCTCCGGGCGCAGCGATAGGGCGTGTGTTTTTCAACACTGACGCTTTACTTGAAGGAAAGAAACTTGCCGCTCAGCACGGAGAGGACGATCGCTGCATTCTGGTTTTGGAATCTTCGTTCGCTGAAGACGTAAAAGCTATCGAGGTAAGTACCGGCGTTTTAACAGCCGAAGGCGGCTATTCCGCCCACGCGTCTGTAGTGGCGCGTCAGTATGGAAAAGTGTCGCTTGTTTCTCCCGCGTTAAAAATCAAGGGGAATAAAGCATCGATCGGGGAGCTTTCATTTTCGCAGGGCGATTACATCACGATTGACGTGCCGTTCTTCGGCGAATCTTCGGTGTATCTCGGCGTTGCTGACTTGATTGAACCTAATCCGCAGGAATCCGGGCTTTTCGATTTTATCAGTCTTTCCAAAAGCTTTATTAAAAATTTCCATGTCCGCTGTAACGCTGATACCCCGAAGGACGCATCTCTTGCGCTGAGTTTCGGCGCGGAGGGAGTAGGGCTTTGCCGCACCGAGCATATGTTCTTTAAAGAAGACAGGATCAATGTGTTCCGCGATATGCTGCTTTCGGATGATAAAAAGGAAAGGCAGAAGGCGCTTGATAAACTTCAGGTAATGCAAAGGGAAGATTTTTACGGCATCATGAAAGTGATGGCGGGAAAGGAAGTAACGATCCGTCTTCTCGATTCGCCGCTTCATGAGTTTATGCCTCATAATCCCGATGAACTTAACGCTTACATAGAGCATTGTTCAAAAGGCAAAAAGGTAAAGGCATCCAAAGCGGATATAACCGCCCGCATTGACTCGCTGCATGAATTTAACCCGATGCTTGGACACCGCGGCTGCCGCATTGCGGTATCGTACCCGGAGATTTACGCCATGCAGGTTAAAGCAATCTTTGAAGCGGCTTATAAACTGCGTTCGGAAAAAGTCGATGTGTTCCCGGAAATTATGGTGCCTATCGTAATGAATGACGCAGAATTAAAACTTATCGCGTACGGAAAAAAAATCGAAGGCTCAAATTATCCCGGCATAGTTGATATCGAAGAAGCGCTGCGGAAAGAACTTAAGGCAAAGGAAGTCGAGTATAAAATCGGCACGATGATTGAACTTCCCGCGGCTGCTCTCGGCGCCGGAGATATCGCCAAGTACGGACGTTTCTTTAGTTTCGGCACAAACGATTTAACTCAGACAACCCTCGGTATTTCAAGGGATGACTTTACCGCGTTCATGCCGGACTACACATTGTTCGACCTTATAGACGGCAATCCCTTTAGTACGCTGGATTCGCGCGTTAAGGAGCTTATCGCTCTTGCGGCGGATCGCGGGCGGCTGACGCGTCCTGATTTGGTGTGCGGCCTTTGCGGCGAACACGGCGCGAATCCTGCGAATGTACGTTTCTGCATGGAATCAGGATTAAATTATGTGTCCTGCTCGCCGTATTCAGTTCCAATCGCGCTTCTTGCTGTCGCTCAGGCGGAGATAGAGAAAGCGGATGTAAAAAAATAATTGAGTTGTTCGATAACTTGAGTTTTGAACAACTTACAATTACCTGCGCGTGGTAAATTGCGCGCCTTACGAAAAAAAAAGGCTGCTTTCGGCAGCCTTTTTTATTTTAGCTTTAAACTTTGGTTTTAATTAACCTGATACAAACTCACCCTGAAAGCCCATTGTTTTCTTTACAATTGACGCAATCTCATGAGCCGCTTTTTTAGCGTCTGACTGCGGGACTTTGCGCTGCCTATTCAATGATTCCTCAAAGAAAACAGCGAGAGTATCATATACTTCAGGCATTTCATAGAACACAATCGAGAAATTCATGCCCTGGGGCTTTAAGATCGTGAACGCGCCGTAGGATTCTGTGGGTTCTTTAGCTACCATTATTCTTGTCTGATTTTTCGCGATAATGGTTTCAAGTTCATTGAACCGCTTCGGAATTTTTTCTCCTTCCGATCTGCTGACAGGTTCCACCGGTTTGAAATGATATGTATCCGGTTCTACCAGAATGTAAAGTTTTTTTCCGCCTGTGTTAAACTGCAATCCTGTCGCTGTAAGGAAAATTTCTTTTACGCCTTCGTAGGACACGATTTCATAAATTGAATACGCGGAATTCGCGCTGAAAAACGAAGATACAATATAGCCATGCGCAAAAGGAAGTTTTCCCTTTTCGTATGCGTCAAACAAATTGCGGTATTTGACATCCGCTTCCGGCGCCGCGGCTTTTTTTACTGCGGGTTTTACTGCCGCTTTTACTGCGGTTTTCGCAGCCGGTTTTGCTGCGGGCTTCGCCGCGGCTTTTTTAACTGCGGGTTTTGCCGCCGCTTTTGCTGCGGGCTTTGCCGCCGCTTTCGCAGCCGGTTTTGCCGCCGCTTTCGCTGCGGGTTTTACCGCGGCTTTCGCAGCCGGTTTTTTTGCGGCAGGTTTCGCCGCGGCTTTTTTAACAGCCGGTTTAGCGGCAGTTTTTTTTGCAGCTGGTTTGGCAGCTTTTGCTGCGGGTTTTTTGGCTGCCGGTTTTTTAGCAGCAGGTTTTGTCGCTGTTTTCTTTATTGTTGCCATTTTGTCCCCCCTTAAGGATCATGGTTATTAATATGGATAATTATAAACCTATATATTTATAATTATCAACTTTTTTTTTAATCTTATTTCGCCCGTGATAGTGTAACGGCGCATGTTGTAACGATATCATCTACAGACGCGCCTCTTGAAAGATCGCTTATCGGTTTTGCGAAACCCTGAAGGAACGGTCCGTAGGCTTGCACTTTGCCAAGACGTTGAACCAGTTTATATCCGATGTTTCCTGAATTTAAATCCGGGAAAATAATTACATTTACCTTTCCCCGTATAGGGCTGCCCGGCGCTTTTTTATCAAGTACGGAAGGAACAAGAGCGGCATCCGCCTGCATTTCTCCGTCAAAGGTAAAATCGACCTTTCTGTTTTTTAATATCTCGACCGTATTTTGTATCTTTGAAACATCATCATGTTTTGCGGATCCTTTTGTCGAGAACGATAAAAGCGCGGCGACAGGTTCGGTATTAAGAAATTCACGGCATGAAAGCGCGGCGCTTACCGTAATGTCAGCCAACTGCTCCGCGAGAGGTTCCGGTATTACGGCGCAGTCCGAGAAGATCATCGAGCCTTCTTTTCCGAACTGAGGATCCATCCCCGACATTACAAAACACGAAGAAGCTGTTTTAAGCCCTTCTTTTGTGCCGATGATTGAAAGCCCCGCGCGCAGTACGTCTGTCGTTGCTTTATCAGCTCCCGCGACCATAGCGTCGGCGTCTCCCATATGCACCATCATCGCGCCCCAGCGCAGGGTATCAATAATATCAATTTTAGCCTGATCGGGCATCATTCCCTTATTTTTCCGCAGTTCAAAATATTCGTTAGCGTATTTTGCCGTGCGGCCGTCGGCTTCCGGATTAATTATCGCAATACCGTCGATTTCTACTCCTTCTGTTCTTGCGATTTCCTGAATATCAGCCGCTTTTCCAAGCAAGGTAACGCTTGCGGCAATTTGTTCATCCACCAGTATTCTTGCCGCTCTGATGATCCGTTTATCCGTACCTTCGGGTAAAACAAGCCTTTTTGGCGCGGATTTAGCTTTAGCTTTCATTTCAGATACAAAGTCCATGTTTCCTCCAACTGATCTTAGGAATTCAGAATACGACATTTTCGCATAATTCGCAAGAAAAATAATCCGCGCTCTGTTTTCTAACTATTCACATATCTATATTAATTTGTTAAAATATATTTATGACTGAAGTATACAATGATTTAATGGAAGATTCGGATTTTGATACCATTTTATCTTCTGATATTGATTTTACGGGGACATTGCAGTTTGAAAAACCGTTTTTAATAAGAGGCAGGGTATCAGGCGAGATAAACGCTTCCGGGGCGCTTGTGATTGATGAAACCGCGATAGTTAACGCCAATATTCACGCTTTAAGAGTTTTAATCCGGGGGCAGGTAAAGGGTGACGTAACTGCCGTCGAAAAAGTGGAGGTAACCGTGACAGGGCGTCTTTCCGGGAATGTGACTGCTCCAGAAATTCTCATGGAAACAGGTTGTATATTCAACGGACGCTGTACAATGGTTGGTAAATTATGAAAAAAATATTAATAACCGTATGCATTTTTCTCGCCGGTATTTTCTGCGTTAACGCTCAAACCCGGCCTCCCGACGCGCTGATTGAATACCGCGCCGGTAATTATGAAAGGTCTGTTCAGATATGTCTTGATGAAATCGCCGAGAATCCGAACAATCTTGAATCTCATGTAGTAATCTGCTGGTCTCTGTTACGGCTTTCCCGGTATGAAGAAGCTCTTCGTTACGCGCGAGCCGGCCGCGCTCTGCACAGATTTGATGTCAGAGTTACACATATTCTGGGAGAAGTTAATTACTATCTGGGCAGGAATGAAGAAGCCATGCAGTTATTTCAGGATTATATCAACGCGGCGCCGGAAGGGGTAAGGATCGATCTTGTATATTATTTGATGGGAGAAGTTTTTATCCGCCAGGGTAAATTCCGCCACGCGGATATCGCGCTTTCCACAGCAATTCATTATGTGCCGGGAAACGCCGCATGGTGGGCAAGACTCGGCTTTACAAGGGAAAGCGCCGGAGAACTTTCAAGCGCGATACAAGCATACGAAAGAGCGCTTGCATTAAATTCCCAGCTCACTGACGCTCAGCGCGGAATAGAAAGAATTCGAAGGACGATGGGCTCGCAGTAAATCATGCCGTCGTTTTTGGTTCTTACTCTCGGGTGCAAGCTCAATCAACTTGAAAGTGAAGCTGTAATAGACGCTTTTGAAGGGGCTGGGGATTGGAAGCAGGGGACTGGAGATCAGGGATCGGGGATCGGGGACTGGGGATCGGGGACTGGGGATGAAGCCCGCGATTCTGTGTCCGTTATCGTTATTAATACCTGCACTGTTACTTCAAAGGCTGATCAAAAAGCGCGCCGCGTTATCAGAAAAGCTCTCCGTGATTATCCCGAAGCCCGTATTCTTGTAACAGGATGTTACGCGCAGCTTAATAAAAATGATATTTTAAAACTGGAAACAGACAGTAAAAACCGCCTTTTTGTCGTAGATAAAAATAACATTATTAATTATATTAACAATACTTATCCTGCGTCAGTTTACAAGGATTCTCTGATCCCCGATCCCGAGACCTCAATCTTCGATTCAAAATTTCAATTTAATCCAAAACGGTTTTCATGTCATACAAGGAGTTTTTTAAAAATTCAAGACGGCTGTGATAAACACTGCACTTATTGCAAAATCCGCCTTGCCCGCGGCAAAAGCGTAAGTCTTGACGCGGATGAAGCGCTGCGCCGTCTCCGTGTTTTAGAGGGAAACCACGCTGAAACCGTGCTCACAGGGGTGAATATTTCACAGTACGAATGGAGGTTAGGGGATAGAGGACAGGAGTTTGGTAACGGGCTTGCGGGGTTGTTGAAATATTTAATTAGTAACACAGATAAAATTGCTGTCAGGCTGTCTTCATTAGCGCCTGAAAGTATTGATGATAAGTTAGCGGAAATTTTAGCGCATCCGAGAATCAGGCCTCATTTTCATTTATCTGTTCAATCTGGCTGCGGGAAAATCCTTGATAAAATGGGAAGAAGTTATGACGGCAATACAATTGAAAAAGCTGTCTCGCTTTTACGCCGCGTAAAAGATGATCCTTTTATTGCCTGCGATATAATAGCAGGATTTCCCGGTGAAACCGGCGAAGATTATGAAGAGACTTTTAACTTATGTAAGAATTTAGATTTTGCATGGATTCACGCTTTTCCGTATTCAAAAAGGGATGGGACTCCTGCTTTTTTATTTAAGGATAACGTTCCTGAAAATGAAATTACAAAGCGTATCAAAACTTTTTCAGAACTGGCATGGAGCGGCAGGAAAAGTTATATAAACAGGCAGCTTGGACGCGAGACTGATGTTATTGTGATGAACAACGGAAAATTAATGAAATGCCGCGGAGTTACTGAGAATTACTTGAATGTGCTTATTAAACACAATGAAGAAAATAAACCTAAGAGCGGCACAGTATTACGTTGTAAACTCGCGGAATTAAACGGAGAGAATGGTTTTGATGCGGCGGCTGTTGTAAAATATCCAATATTACGGTAAAATTACTGCTGTGGTTATAGGATAGTACCGGTAGTAAATAACCTGCAGCGCCAAACAGGAAATCGGTCTCCTGCCAAAAGGTGAAAAGAGATGAACCAAATTGTAAAAGTGTCCCGCGGCGTAGTAGTTGGAATTGGAAAAGTAAAAATACCCAAAACACGCGAAATGGATCAGGAAATTCAACTTTTATCTTTTTTAAACATCCAGGAGTCAGAGACTTCATTCATTTCAACTTGTATTCATTTGCATATTGACGGTTATGGGAAGACCATTGAAGATGCTGAAGTGGACATGGTAGAAAATATATTTTATTTTTTATGTAAAAATTTTCAAATACAGGCAATGGAACACGCATGGGAAAATTTGCTTGATCTTTTTACCGCAGATGATTGGTCTAATGAACTGTGGAACGCATATCATAAAGTACAAGTACTTTTATCAATGCAGGGAAAATCAACTGATAATATTGCCGGTTTAATGGATCGCCTTAATAAATTAGCTGAAAGGGTCAAGGAATTTGAAGCCAAAATACAAAATACAGAGCTAAAGGAAGAACACACCGAGCTTGCGGGCGATATCATAAAATTCGCAAAAGACTTGCTAATTGTTGAACGTACTGCTGTTAATTATAAAGTAGCAGCGTAATGTATACAGCCGAGTCGGTACTTAAAGCACTTGAGTTCAATAATGATTTATCTTGCGAAGGCGCTGAATCGGTAAAATGCCCGTCGTCTCATGAAGGATGTAAGAAAGATATTAATAATTGTGAAATTTGTATTAACCAGAAATGCAAGCAGTCTGTTTCTGTTCACCGCAATTATCAGAAATTAGTCATATTGATTTTTCGATTTGCTATTTCTAGGATAAACCGCGGCGGCTTTATAAATAAAGATGACTCGTCGCTAAAACGGCTTTTAGATCGTGATTTAATTGATAAGAACAAACTAATATCAATTTGATGAATAGTGCATCAATCTTGTAATCTGAAACCTTAAAAGCTATTAAAATTTGTAATTTCTTTAATTCTTCCCGTTTTTTCCTTGAATAATATTTTGATTTAAAGTATATTCTTGATTGGCTCTGTAAGAGCAAATTAAAATTGGCTCAGAGTTACCGACTTGTGAGTCTTAAATTGAAGGGTAAAAAAATGTTTAAGAAATGTTTATTAGCGCTTGTAATAATTACGCTGGCTGCAACGGGCGCGTTTGCGCAAATAAAGTTAAGCGTAGGCGGCGGAGTATCTTTTAGTGCAGATTTCGGCGGCGGTGTTGATATAAGCGGTTATGTTAGTCCCTATGGGAATGTAAGCGGATCAGAGATATTAGAAAATTCCGGTTTTGGATTTTATGGTTTTTTAGACATTGATTATATTGAAGTCTCTTTAAGTTTTGTTTGGGGTGATGGTACTGCTACGGACTCAGGAAATCTTTGGGAATATCCAGGTTCAGCAAATTATTTTTTTTCGACCATGAATATCGGTGTTCTTGGAAAGTACCCTATTCATATGGGAAGAATGATTGTATTTCCGGCTCTCGGTATAGATTACAATATGGTTTCATCCATGCGTTTCAATGGTTATGAAATGCCTAATAGCGGCGACTTCACCGCAATGTGGATTAGGTTCGGAGGCGGTTTTGATTATTCTATTAACGCAGATTTATTTATCAGAGGAACCTTAATGTACGGTGTAAGATTAGCCAGTAAATTTGAAAATAATTTGGCAAACGCTGCCAGCAACCAAGGACTTTCCTCCAGTATAATTATGGGAAGCGGTCCTATTATCAGAGTCGGCGTTGGTTACAGGTTTTAAAAACATTAGAATTTTAAGAATTTTCCTGTTATTTTATTGATATCAATAAATGTTTGCTGTATATTTTGAGTATGCATAAAAGACCTGTTTAAGGCTGTCAGCCTGTTGCGGTCTTAAAAAAGAGAGGAGAATTTAAATGTTAAAGAAAGGTTTATTAGTACTGGCCATTTTCGCGCTGGTAGCAACAGGGGCGTTTGCCCAGATGCAGATGAGTTATGGCGGCGGCGTTCTGTTCGACATGAGCTTAGGTAACGGCGTAGCTTATGATGGTACAGAGTTCATGAGCACTAGTAATAACAGTTTCGGTGTATATGGTTTTTATGATGTTGGTTATGCGGAAATTGATATTTATTTTTCTTATGGTGTAGGAACTATTGAATCTGATACAACTAAAATTGTAGGTTCTGCAGGATCTAAAAATCAATTGGATATGAGCCTTACACAGATTGGTTTTACCCTATTAGGTAAATATCCTATTAACCTCGGCGCATTTACATTATTTCCCTGTATCGGTATTGGATATAACTTAGTTCTTTCTGCAGAGCAAGATGGAAGATCCTTTTCTGATGCCGGAGATCTAAGCCAGTTAGGTATTCTCGGCGGTGTAGGCATAGATTTCCCGCTCAGCGAATCTATGTTTATTAGAGGGCAGGCATTATTCCAAGTACGTCTTCCTTCAAAAGTAATGAGTGATTTTATTTCTAATTCTGTTTTTGATACAACATTGGGCTTTGGCCCCCGCATTAAAATTGGTGTAGGGTTCCATCTCTAGGATTTGACAGCAAATGTTGTTTATAACGCCGGGGCTGCTCGGCGTTTTTTTTTACGGTAGTTTCATTTTAAGGGTTGTTAATAAACGCGGCAGTCATTACGATTTATTAATTAGAACTAGTTCGTGACTATTAAACCATACAGTCTTAATAGTTAAGAGGATGATAAATATGTTAAGTAAAGGTATATTAGTACCGGCTGTTTTCGCGCTTGCAGTTACAGGGGCGTTTGCCCAGATCAATATAAGCGCCGGCGGCGGAGAAGTTACCCAATACGGATTTACAGGAGGTTTTGAATTTCCTTATTCAGGCTTTGGTGTTTTTGGATTCGTTGACGCTGTGTACGCTGAAGTATCGGCTGGATATTACTTTGGCGCTGTAGATATAAAAGGTACCGGCATCTTGAGCGGCGGTACATTTATTACAATGGACTTCACCAGTGTTAGTTTAGGAATTCTTGGAAAATATCCATTCTCATTTGGTGAAAATATGTCGGTATGGCCTGCTCTCGGCATTGAATATAACGCTGTTCTCTCCGCTGAGAGCGGAGGCTATACACTTCAAGACGCCTCCGATTTTAGCCACCTATGGATAAGGTTCGGCGCCGGTTTAGATTACGCAATCAGTCATAAAATGTATATCAGAGGAACAATTTTATATGGATTGAGATTATCCAGTAAATTTGAAAGTGATTTAGCCGGTATTTTTGGTGATTATTATGAAGTAAAACCTGTTCTTCAAATGGGTCATGGTCCTGTAATTAAAATTGCTGTTGGTTACAGATTTTAATAGTTAGGTAGTTGCCGCCACTTTCTACAACACCAAGGCTGCCCGGCGTTTTTATGGAAAGATGGCAGCAACCGCCGATTTGGGAATGATGCTCGTTATTTCAAATTACAAATTGTATCTATATCAAGACCAGTAATTTCCCGCACGAATTCCGGCGTTGAACCTTTTGCAAGCAGATTCCGCGCAATTTCAAGTTGTGCATCTGCGTGTCCCGCTGCCAGTCCTTTGGCATGCCCTTCAGCGTGTCCCGCTGCTAGTCCTTCTGCGCGTCCTTCAGTGTGTCCCATTGCAAGTCCTTCGGCACGCCCTTCAGCGTGTCCCGCTGCTAGTCCTTCTGCGCGTCCTTCAGTGTGTCCCATTGCAAGTCCTTCGGCACGCCCTTCAATGCGGCCTTCAGCGTGTCCCATCGTAAGTCCTTCGGCACGTCCTTCAGTGTAACCGTCTTCTTTCCATTGCGCTTTTAAATTTTTCTCGTCAATTTTTGCGAGGTTTCTATGGAATTGAATTTCGCGAAATATTTCTATCAAGGACATCTCTCTGATACAGGCAATTGTCTTTTTTAGTTCCGGGAATACATACGCCAACATATCCAGTTCCTCCTCTCTTTCACATTTTAGAAACCGCATCCACGGCCATACATCCCTGTCTTTTTTATCAGGTATTTTCGGTAATTCAAGTATAATCAATTTGTACAAATTTGAAAAGGATTTATTTTGCTCATTTTTTAATTCAAAAATATTGATGTATGAAGTTCCCTCCTCTAACAACTTATGATCGCAGATTATTATACTGACGACATTATTCAGTTGGTTATAATCATCCCCCCATTTCAATTGATCGCCTATTAACCTTGCTCCATAATACTGAATACGATTTTTAATATTTGCCTTTTTCTCAACTTGAAGTTCGATATGAATTATTTTACCCGATTTGGTAGTGAGTTTAACATCCACGGCTCCTGTTTTTCCTTTTTTAAAAATCATACCCAGTCCGGGGTTTTTAACGGATAACTCGCCGTATTCCTCCTCCGGGATATCCAACAGAGTTTTAAGAAAAGCTGCTGTGTTTTCGATGTTCCGCTGCTCACCGAAAATTTCCTTAAAAACATAATCATCAAGCGGTGAAATAAATAATTTCTTTTTCATAATTACCTCCACCTATATATGGGTGCGGATATACTGTCCTGCTTGCGATCAAATTTAAATTTTTCTTGAAAAACACTTGACAAAAAAAAAAATAAGATATACATTCAAACTTCGGGCTAAATTTTGATGATCCCGTGTGATATTTGGCAATATAGGGAAGGGGAGTGCAAAACCGCTAAGCGGTTTTGCTTCGAGTTTTAGCTACGCTAAAACTCGTGATGTGTACCAATAGTTGATAAAACTGATTGATACACACAGAAGGGGATTCGGCCGCGAAAGACAGGCGGCCGGGTCGAGAAGTTTCCCGGAGGGAAACTTCAAAGACAAAACGCGGAAGCGTTTTGTCAAAGCAGCAAGCGTATGTTGAAGTAACGAAAAACCTGCGGTTTTTCGTTTTGGAGTTTCCTGTAAAACCAGCGGTTTTACTTACGGAAACTCCGGGCTTGGTACTGAGAGGTATCAAGCAAACCTTGACAATTCGAAAGATAAGTCAGGGACTCTAAATGAGAATATCTGTCCGGCTTCGG